>Ga0307372_10000011_pt1 | contig 279042 bp, 272 predicted proteins | sample OX1MG_FD_202533 | JGI IMG/M metagenome (GOLD analysis project Ga0307372, IMG submission 202533) | Soil microbial communities from Risofladan, Vaasa, Finland - OX-1 | ecosystem: Environmental > Terrestrial > Soil > Coastal area > Acid sulfate soil | place: Finland: Risofladan, Vaasa...
CTCCCACCCACCCCGGCACCTCCCGAAGCAGGCTGCCCTCAGCTTCACCGCCCTGCTGCGACAGGGCCAGCGGCGAAGGTCTCTCACCTCCTACTCAAACAGCAGCGCCTCACGGCGCACGTGGATCGAGGCTTAGCGGGTGGGATGCCTGGCGGGGCGAGAGGACAGAACTTCGTCGGGCGCCAGAGCACCGAGCGTTAGGTCACGCGCAACGTCACTGAGCCGGAGATTGTGATTGCGGGCGTAGCTCCGCAGCTTGGTGAACGCCGCATCCATGTCCAGCTGACCGTGAGCGGCAAGCAATCCCTTGGCCTGCTCGATGACGACGCGGCTGTTCAGCGCGGTCTGGAGCTGCTCACCCAACACGTTCCCGGCGACGATGGCTCGTTGCTGCAAGATACCTATCGTCGTCACGTCGGCCAGCGCTTGCGCCACCGGCAGATCGGCTTCCGGGATGCGTTGGCCTTCCGCATGGAAGAGGTTTAGCGCGCCGATCGTGTGCGAGCGTAGTCTCATCGGCAGGGCATGTACGGTGCGGAATCCCATTGCCAGCGCTTCGGGGACGAACCTGGGCCAGCGCGAAGCCTCAGCATTGAGATCTTCAACCGTGACCGGCATCCCACTCCGGTAGCACTCCAGGCAAGGTCCTTCATCGCTTTGCAGCTGGAAGACCTCGAGCAGGTGTGTCTGCTCGCTCGAGGATGCCATGACGCGCAAGTTTCCGCGTTGGTCACCGAGCAGCAGCCCGGCGGCGGTGGAATTCAGCACATCGACACAGGAGCGGACCAGCAGGTCGAGGACCTCCAGGACATCGAAATCCGCGACCAACGTGTCGGCCAGGCTCACGAAGGCCTCGGCGAGCTGCCGTTCCCGGGGAATGTCCGCTGCCTCGGTCACTTGACGAGCGTGGGAATCGTCGCTCATCGTGCCTATCCGTCCTCGAGATGGAACTGAATCATACCGGCGACGATGTCGCGCGCCAGGTCGGCCACCGAAATGTCACGGGCGAAGGCATACCCCCGCAGCCGGACAAAGGCCTCATCAATCCCCACCCCCAGCTGGGCCATCACCATCCCGGTGGCCTGGTGCACCTCCAGTCGGTAGGAGGCTCCGACCGGTCCGCCGTCACCACGGGCCGTCGTGTTTCCGGAGCGGAGGTCCAACAGCGAGACAGCCACCACGTCGGAGAGCTTCAGTGCGGCGGATAGCTGGGCCGGAGTCAGGGCGGTCGGCTCGACCCGGTAGAGATCGAGAGCGCCGATCCGGATCGCACCTATCTGGATCGGGAACGCGAACAGCGCCCGTACCCCGGCGACCACCGCGGCGCGACTGAACACCGGCCACCTGGATGCGTTTTCCGAACTCCTGGCGAGATCAGAGATCAAAACCGGGCCGCCGCTGTTGAACGCATCGATGCAGGGACCCTCCCCAAGGGTGAACTGCAATTCCTCCACCTGCGACGCAACCTGGTCACTCGCGCAGACCGTGCCACGGTGTCCCGCCGGCGTCATAACCGAGATGCCCGCGCCGCTCATCCCAAGCGTGCGCACTGCCGCGCGGCAGACGAGTTCTGGCCCCGACAAGGCCCACGCGTCATCATCGGGCGGTTCTTCCAGGTCACCTAGCGTGGCGCTCACCAGACCCCCGTTCGGCCCGGGCCGGATGCCGGGTCGGCCGAGGACGGCACCGGATCCGGAGCCGGGCGGAGCTTGGGAGGGTCACCGGGTTCGCCACCGTCCTGACGGTAGTGTCGTGGGCTCCGGCGGCCCCACAGGGTCTGGGTCGGTGCGACCGACCGCACCTCGAAGCGAACGCTCTCCGCGTGCGGGAAACCCCACCATACCCCGGCCCCGCCCGACCCTGAGTCCGGCCGACCGCTCAAGAGCAATCCCGGCACCCAACGCGCGAGGATCCCGGTGGCAGTCCGAACCGCCCGTAACCCTCGCCCGGACGCCCGAAGCGTCGATTGCGCCGCAGCCCTCCGTCCGGAGGCAGTCGGAGAGGTCTAACTGGGCGGCGCGAAGGTGGCCGTGGTGGCGAGCGCGAGGGCGGCCACGCCGGCGATCACGGCGCACACCGGGGAGAGGGCTGCCCGGCGGACCGCCGGCCGCGAGCTGAGCGAATGACGCAACAGGATCAGCATGCCGGCCGCGGCCGCTACGGCCTCGAACGTGCTGGCCAAAATGTCTAACCCACCGAAGCCTTCGGTGCTGCCCGCTGCTGGGCCGAGCGGAATCGCGACCGTCCTCGTGAGCAGCCAGAGCAACACGATCGTCAGATTGCCAGCCACACCTACGACGATCAGTGGGCGGGACGCCCGAGTGATTAACAGCCCGGCGTAGCCCAGCTGGACAGTGGCGGCGAGAGCGAAGAAGACGCCGTAGAGGGTCGCCTCGCGGAAGTGGGCTGGCATGACCACGTAGTGCACTCCCGCAGCCGCGGCACTAGCCACCGCCATCAACGTGAGCAGGATGGCTCCCCACTCGACTCCGCCCCCAGTTTCCCCAGGCGTCACGACCGTTGGGGGCCTCTGCCGGTTCGACGGCGACATCTCGCCTTCAGGGCCGTTCGTAGCGCGGGTGTGAAGGTTTAGCTGCCCGGCGGCGGTCGTTGCCGCCTTTGAGGCTCGCCGATGTCTGCGCTCGACATGCTCGCCGGCCGCGATTCCGATCAGAGCGGTGACGAGGAACCCGGCTCCTTCGAGCAGATGCCAGAGATGACTAGCGAGCGGGAGGCGCGCGGATGCCGCGATGACGACGACGGCGGTTGCGGAGCCGAACACATCAGTCACTAACTACTAGTTTGGCGAAGTTCGGCGTGAGCCCGGTCGTGTGTGCCGGGCCGTGGCATGGGCGGCTGAACCGTCGCAGCTGGGAGTGCGTCGAGGATGTGACCGATCTCGCCACCAGGCATGGGGCGGCCCAGCAGGTAGCCTTGCACCTGGTCGCTGTGCATCGCTTTGAGCACGCTGAGTTGGGTCGTTGTCTCCGCTCCTTCCGCGGTGACGGACATGCCAAGGGCGTGGGCCAGTTCGATGATCGCTAGCACGATCTGGGCGTTCGGACTGTCGGTGTCCAGGTCGCCGACGAACGACCGGTCGATCTTGACCGACGTAACCGGAAGCTGCCTGAGATAGCTCAACGAGGAGTACCCGGTGCCGAAATCGTCGAGGGCGAGGGAGACCCCCAGGACGCGCAGCGCGTTGAGTGTGGGCATGGTGGCGTCGAAGTCCCGAATCACGGACCCTTCGGTGATCTCCAGGCACAAGGACCACGGATGGAGGCCGCTCTCTTGCAGCGCCTCAGCCACTGTGTCGACCAGGGTGCGATCTACGAGCTGGCGTGGGGAGAGATTCACCGCGATGGTCAGCGGTGTCCGGTCCGGAGCCAGGGCGTGCCAGGCGGCGGTCTGTCGGCACGCGGCCCTAATCACCCACGCCCCGAGGGGCATGATCAGGCCGGATTGTTCCGCCGCCGTGATGAATTCTGCCGGTGGGAGGAGTCCCCGGGTGGGATGGGCCCACCGGAGCAGCGCTTCGGTGCCGACCAGCCGTTGGGTCGGGAGGTCGAAGATCGGCTGGTAATGCAGCTCGAACTGCTGCTCGTCGAGGGCAATGCGCAGTTCCGCTTCCAGCTCGGTGCGACGAAGGGCCGCGGAGTGCAGCATCGGCTTGTATTCAGCGACTTGGCCGCCTCCGCTGCGCTTTGCTTCGTACATCGCCAGATCGGCATTGCGCAGCAGGTCCGCGGCGGAGCTGGTATCCGGCTCAGCAAACGCCAGTCCGATGCTGGCGAAGGAGGCCAGCGTGATCTCTCCGATTCCTACCGGTTCCTGGAATGCATCCAGGATCCGTCGGGCGGTGTCCGTCGCGGCTTGGCGACAGCTCACGCCGGTCAGGACGACCGCGAACTCATCTCCGCCGAGGCGGGCCAGCAGATCCCCCACGCGCAACTGGCTTCGCAGGCGCTGTGACAGGGCTTGGAGCAGTAGATCTCCGACGTGGTGACCGAACCCATCATTGGCGTCTTTGAAATTGTCGAGGTCGACGAAGAGCACCGCGGTCGTTCCGCGCGCACGCCCATCGAGGAGCTTGTCGAGTGCGTCCAGCAGACACACCCGGTTCGGTAGCCCGGTCAAGCCGTCGTGTAACGCTTCCTGCTCGGTGAGACGCCAGCTCAGGACATTCGCGATGCTGGCGGCGAGGACGAACCCGCCGTGGATGGCGGCCCATTTCCACGGGTGGGCGATGTCCGCTGCGTTGTTGTAGACCGCACGGGGGTCCAGCGCGCCGACCACCCCGTGTTCGACCACGACGTAGGCGAGGGCGAGTAGGAACGGCAGCCATGCCTGGTACAGGGTTAGGAAGGCAAGGATGACAAAGAACTGGAAATGGGCCTCGATCGACCCACCGGATAGGTGGACCAATACCGATGCTGCGATCACGAGGCCGATCGAAGTGCTGGCGGACCGGATATTGCGGCTGAGCCGGGGCACCATGGCCACCGACGCCGGTAGAATCAGGACGGCCACCTGCACCGCTGCGCCGAGCGGGCCGTAGCCACGGATCAGTGCGAAGAGGTACAGCGCTGGAAGGTGGCCCCAGAGGAGCCAGGTCAGGCCGCGGTGGCGTTGCTGCCACACTTCGTCCGACAGCCGGCGACCCTCCGGTAAGAAGTGTGGCCGGTGCGGCGGCCAGAAGCGCGCGGGAACCGGCATGCCGCCGCGGTCCTCCGACTGCGCGACGGCATGCTCGGCGGGCGAGCTGGTCTGCCGGTTCAATGCATCGCCTCCCCGGCCGCGCCGGTTCCAAGCCGTCGAGGGCTCTTCCAGCTGGGTCGGTCCCTCGGAGTCCCCGCTGAAGCAACCGGTGGCATAACCGCTCAAAATGACTACTTCTGGGCATGTCCGCTCGGCTTCCACCGCAGCGGCTTGGCTCGCCGGTGGCGTGAAGACCGCTGCTGCCGCATGCCGGCCGGCACCGCCGTCGGCGACGTGCCTTCCTGGCCCCCCCGGGCGGCGGGCCGCACTCGGAATCAGGTGTACAGCATGCGGCCCGGTGCGAGGAGTTGCTCGGAATCCGGGTAGATCTGCCGTGGCCCATCCGTCTGGTCCGACATCAATGGGGCGAGCCCGGCGGCGGACCTGGGTTGGGAGAAGTGGAAGCCTTGGTAGGCGTCACACCCGAGCGCCAAGATCGTTTGGTACTGGCTGCTGGTCTCGACACCTGCGGCCACGATGGTCATGTCCAGGCCGTGGGCCAGCCCGACGATCGCCGTGACCATGAGGCGAGTTGTTGGGTCGCGGTCGAGGTCCGCGGTTATCGACCGATCGATCTTGACGACGTCGAACGGGAACTTTCTGAGATAGCCGAGTGACGAGTATCCGGCGCCGAAGTCGTCGAGCGCCAGCCGCAGGCCGAGACGTTTGAGTTGGTCGAGCACGACGAGTGCTCGGGCGCTGTCCTGGATGAAGACGCTCTCGGTCACCTCGAGCGTCACCAAGCCGGGCTCGGTGCGCGTGTCGGCGAGCAGCGTGCTAATCGCGGCAGCTAGCCCAGGGGCCATGAGTTGGTGGGCGGAGACGTTGACCCAGATTCCAAGCTTTTGGGGGTCCCGACCCTGCCAACGGCTCCGGTCCCGGCAGGCGCGGTCCAGTACCCAGCGCCCGATCTCGGCGATGAGGCCGGATCGCTCCGCGAGGGGGACAACCGTTTCGGGCGGCAGGATACCGAGAACCGGATGATGCCAGCGGAGGAGGGCTTCGACACCGATGATTCGGCCCGCCGCCGTCGCCACGATCGGCCGGTACTCCGTGCGCAGCTCTCCGCGGGCCAATGCGCCGTGTAGATCGTGGCGCAGGCTAGCTCTCTCGTTCGCGGCGCGGTCGTCGCGTAGGTCGATGGTGGCGTGGCAGGCGCCACCCTTGCGCTTGACCTGGTACATCGCCATGTCCGCGTCTTGAAGCACTCGTTCCGGGAAATCGTCATCCCGGTCGCTGAAGGCGATGCCGACGCTGGCGCTTACCTGGACCTGGATACCGGACAACACGAAACTCCGGGCCAACGCCCGATCGATCCGGGCGGCGAGGGGTTCGACCTGCGCTGGCCCGTCGAGGTCCTCGCACAGAATGACGAACTCGTCACCGGCCAGGCGCGCCAGGGTGTCGCCGGGCCTTAGCAGCCCGGTCAGCCGCTCGGCGACGGCGATGAGCAGCTCATCACCCACATGGTGCCCATAGGCATCATTGATCAACTTGAACTTGTCGAGATCGGCGAACAGGACCGCCAGCGTCTTTTCGGAACGGCGGCCGCGCAGAATCGCGTGGTCGAGTCTCTGAAGGAGAAGCGCCCGGTTCGGCAATCCGGTCAATGCGTCGTGGAGGGAGCTTTGCTTAGCGCGTTCGGACGCTTCCCGAAGGTCGTTGCGCGCCCTAGCGTTCAAAAGGTATGCGGTGGCTACATCGGCCAACGTTTGGGCCGCCGCCATTTCCTCGGCGGTCAACGACCCGGCGCTCGTCCGGTACAGGTCGAGGGCTCCGAGCGGCTGGTCGCCATGGCGGAGTGGAAAGGTGAAGACCGCCACGAGGCCTTCCTCGAGTGCGCGAGACGCGAACACCGGAAACCGGTCATCCTCGTTCAGATCGGGAACTGCGACTGCCTCCCCCGATCCGTAGGCTGCAAGGCACGGCCCCTCGCCCAGCTCGGTTTGGAGTCGCTCGAAGCGCAGTGCTGAGTCGTCCGAAGCGGCCACATACCGGGGATCCGCGCCGGGCGAGATCAACGTCACCCCCGCCGCGCTGATCGGCAGTATCTCGACGATCCGAGCGACCAGGTGATCGAGGATGGCCTGGATTGGGAAGTCCGTCACCAAGGTCCGGGCGAACTCGCTGAGCACGTCGGAAAGTTGTCGCCTAGCTTCCATCGGCCCCCTCCGGCACGCGAGACGCGCGCCGCTGGGACCAGGCGACGACAATCGACAGTTACGACGAAAAGTGTACTCCTACGTGTCGAGTTGTGCCCGAGTGACGCTTTCCGCACGAGGCGCCCCGGGCCGGTCCCGTCCGACCTGCGGCCCGCGGGTGTCGGCGGCCACCTCGCCGCTGCGTAGACGTACCCGCCGCCGCGCCCGGCAGGCGACCTCCTCGTCGTGGGTGACGAGGACGACGGTGACCCCCTGGTCCTCGGACAGGCGGACCAGAAGATCGACGATTTCCCCTGCGGTCGCCGAGTCCAGATTGCCGGTTGGTTCGTCGGCGAGCACGACCCGGGGCCGGTTCGCTAGGGCGCGTGCGATCGCGACGCGTTGTTGTTCCCCGCCGGAGAGCCGGGACGGCAGGTGGCCGCGACGGTCGGCAAGTCCGACCTGATCGAGCAACTCACTGACGCGGGCCGCCCGCTCCTCCCGGGAACCCCCACGCGGCAACATCGGCACCTCGACGTTCTCCGCGGCGGTGAGCGTCGGGATCAGGTTGAACTGCTGGAAGACGAAACCGATCGCCTCGCTGCGCAGCCGGGTGAGGGTCCGGTCGCCGGCGTCAGCGAGCTCGTGTCCGTCGAATCCGACCCTTCCCGATGTCGGGGTGTCCAGCGCACCCAAAAGCTGCAGCAGCGTGCTCTTACCTGAGCCGCTCGGCCCTTCGACCGCGAGGAGCTCGCCCCGGTCGATCGTCAGGTCCACCTTGCGAAGCGCGTGCACGGTGGCCCCACCTCGGTCGTATCGACGTTCGACCCCCTCCAGCACGTAGAGCGGACCGTCGGTCACCGTTGGCTCCCCATCGCGGGATCGATCGCTACTCATCCGAGGTCCCGCAGAGCGACCACCGGCGAGAGCCGGGCGGCCCGCCAGCCGCCGACCGAGCCGGCGAGGAGTCCGCCCATCACCGCACACCCCATCCCGAGCGCGATCGTGGCCAACGAGATCGGTGCCGTTAGGTGAATGATTGTCGTCACGGCCGTGGGCGGTGCCTGGTGGAACAGCGCCGACACCGAGGACGCGCCCGCCGCGACGCCGGTGCTCGACGCCGTCAAAGCCGGCGAGAAGGCATGCACCGCGGCGGCCACGACAAAGCCAGCAGCGACGCCGATCGCCCCCCCGAGCACCCCGATACCGACCGTCTCGGCAAGCACCTGCCGAACGACTCGCCCGCGCGACCACCCGAGTGCGCGGAGAGTGCCGATCTCGCGTACCCGTTTGGCCACCGAGGAGAGCGTAAGTAGCACCGCGATGACGAAGGCAGCGGCAAGGACGATGAGCGCAAGCGCGCCGCCGAGGCGGGAGGCGAGCTGCTGCGCGTTGTGCAGGCTGCCGGTGACGCCATCGGCGAGGCTCTTGGCGGTCACCACCTGGGCACCGGGCAAGAGGGCGGCAAGGCGGGCAGCGACCCGGTCGACGTCGGAGGCGCTTGCCACCTTCACGAGCACCTCGTTGACCCGCCCGGATTTGCTCGACAGCGACTGTAGGGTCGACAGCGGGAAATACAGATCGGCGGTGTTCCCGGTGAGGGTGGGGTTAACCAGACCCACGACCCGGTAGGACTGCCCGTTGATCGGCAGATCAGCCCCGACGGCGAGGGCCTTTTTGGTCGCGTAGGCCGTGTTGACTAGAACCTCGTCGGGTGCGGAAACCGACAACCACGAGCCCGCCGCGAGCTGCGCTCGGGTCACCAGACCCGCGTCCGGTGAGGCCGGGTCGATGCCGGCGGCGGTGTAGCTCTGACTGGCCGTGTCGGTTGAGGGGGGGTTGACGATCTGCTGGATAGTACGAAGCGGCGCCGTGACGGTGGCGTTGTACTGCTGGAAACGCGCCGGCAGGCACTTTTCGAACGCCCCGGCACCGAAGCCGCCGAGGCCGCCGCCCCCTTTCCGACCGCCCCCGGCAGGCGCCGGGCCAGCCCCCCCGCCGCCGGTTCCCCCGCCGAAACCGCCGCTCGCCTCGATGCAGCTTCGCAGCGCGGCCCGTTCGGCGTCGGTGAGCGGCGCGGGGCGAGCGGTGGCGGTGAGCGTCTCACCACCGGTGCGGATGCTGGCGACGATTTTAGGCACGGTGCCCGTCTCGTGCTGTGCCAACAAGGTCAGCCCGCCGACGGCTGAGGTTACGCCGGGCACCGAAGCGACCTCTGCGATCGCGGCCGACGGGAACGTCAGCAAGGTCCCGGGTAGGAAGAAGTCGCGGGTGAACCGGGTGCCCGGTTTACCGAGCTTCGACAAGTCCGTGATGACCGAGCTGTTCTCGCTGAGCAGCGCCGCGGTGTCCGCGGCATTGAGCGAGGCGAGGGCCCCCCCGCCGGCACGCCCGCCTCCCGGGCCACCGCCCTGGGCGAAGAATCCGCCGCCACCCGCCTGGTTCGGCGCGGGCGAGGCCGGAGTGCTTGGCGTTGCGCCGCTCGCGGTTGGTGCGACCGTTCGGGTCACCAGGATGTCGGTCCCAACCGATGCCAGGGGCGACAGCACCTTGTGCTGCGCCTGATCGAGCCCCTGCGAGACCCCGACGATGCCCATCACGAGGCCGACCCCGGACGCGAGGCCGAGCGCGGTGAGAATCGTCCGGGATCTGCGACGGCGAAGTTCATTCATGGCGTAGCTGAAGCGGCGCACGTGTACTCCGGTCCTCCGAAAGGGCACCAGAGGTGTTCGTACAGCGGATTCCTGAGCCGAACCTGAATTCAGCCGGCAGGGTCGGTCGATCAGGCGACGGACGCCGATTCGCGCCCGGTCAACGTCGGAGGTTCCAACGGAAAGTGACATTGGTCGATCGCGATCCGGCCGCCACCCACCGGTCCTGGCCGGCGGCCCATCGACGCCCGGCGAAATCCACCTGGCTCAAGCCGAATTCCGCAGCGTGTCCGACGAGCCAGCTGGCCACCGTCCACCCGCGGGCGGCTGGGAGGGGCGTCCCCAGGGTGGCCGAGCCCAACTCGTCGGACATTGCGGTCGCGAGCGCGGTTGCAGCACCGGGGGGCGGGCTCGTGGGCGGGATCGAACAGCTGAACGCCGCCGGGACCTCCCCGGTCAGCGCTTCGGCGAGGGTGCGGGCCTCGGCTTCCCAGACGGCGTAGGCGTCCGGGGTGGCGCTGTGCTGCACCAGTTGGGCGGCCTCGGTGACGGGTAGGGTCTCCCAACCGGTGACCAGCGCGAGATGTTGGTAGAACGCGGAGGCCGCATAGACCGGGTTGAGCAACTCCGGCTTGCTGCCCCAGCCCTGCGAGGGACGCTGTTGGAACAGGCCCACCGAATCCCGGTCGCCACTTCCTAGATCGTGCAAGCCGGATTCCTGCAGCGCCGCGGCGAGTGCCACGGTCACCGCGTGGTCCGGTAACCCCCGGCTCTTGCCGATCGCCGCAATCGTCGTCGCGTATCTCGCTTGCTCCTGGTCGAGCAGATAGCCCGCCGACCCGGTCGTGACCCGGCAGAACGGGGCTTCGTGGGGGCCACGGTTATCCAGCACGAGCACGCCCGCTATGGCTGCCGCCACCGCGACAGCGGAGGCGAGGAGGAGCCTCGTTCGTCCCCGGCGCGGCACTCGCTCAGGCTAGGTGGCGTCGCCGCGGTTCTCGACGATGGCCCCGGGCTCGCCGGCACCGATCGGGCTGCGATTACGCCAACCGGCGTAGCTGCCAAGCCCGAGAGGTGATCTCTTCTAGTCATTCTCGCGGGCAGGGCTGGCCCTCGGGGTGCCCGGTGCGCCACAGTTTGGCCTGTCAGCCTAAAACGTAACTGTTCCGGCGCCCACTCCGGGGAGAGGAAACAACGTGATCACCTCGCGGCGCCGCGAGCTGTCCTCGGACGAGTCCGGGTTCACCTTGGTGGAGGTGCTGGTCGTCGTAGTCATCATCGGCATCCTGGCCAGTATCGCCATCGCGGCGTTCCTCAAGACCCGCGAGAATGCCTATGCCGGCCAGGCCAAGAGCGACCTGCGCAACCTGGCCTCCGCCGAGGAGTTCTACCTCGGCGACCACGACCAGTACATCAGCGGCGGGGCCGCCGAGCTGGCCGCGGAGGGCTTCAGGCAGACGGTCGGCATCAAGCTCGGTGTCGGCGTAGTCGCGAACACCGGGTACTGCGCGGCCGCCCTGGCCCCGGACGGCAGTTACTACTGGTGGGACAGCGAGGCCGGTGGCCTCCAGTCGGTAGCCACGCCGAGCCTGTCACCACCGGCCACGGCCGGCGGAGCCTGCGCAGCCGCCCCACCGACCAGCTTGGGCTAGCGGCCGACGGGCGGTCCGTCATACCCCGGCCGTTCATCTGCGCGTGCTCGCGCCGATCGGGACCCGACGCGGATTCGGCTCGATGAACGCCCGGGTCGTGGGAGTCAGCAGACAGGCGAGGATGCCCAGCAGCACAACGAGCTGCACGGCCTGCTCGGCGTGGAAGACAGCCGGATAGGGCCTGGTCAACAGAAACAGCATGCCTAGCGCCCCTGCCCCGGACAGCCACACCATCCGGCGCCAGACCCGCCAGCGACCCTGGCGGAGCCGAACGATGAGGAAGACGTAGAGCACACCCACCGCGACGTTGGCCACCACGCGCACGTACAGGGCGGTACGAAACGTCTGCCGCGCCAGCCGCAAGTCCGTTCCGGCGGCGAGGTGCCGGAGAGCCACCCGCGCGAGTTGGTCGAAGTCGGCGAGTGCGAGAACCGTCACCGACACGCTCAATAGCAGGTTGACGACGAGAAGCAGCGACGCGACCGACACGGCGGTCGGCACTGGTCCAGGCGACGCGTGCCCGCTCCGCTCGCGGGGGGAGGAGTCCCACGTCGGCCCGGACCAGGGTTGAAGGCCCGAACCGGCGGGACCCGGCGCCGGCTGGGGGTCGGGTGGCCGCGGGTCGTCGCCAAAGGACATGCCGGGAGCGTACGGGCCGGAGGTGGCTGATCGCGGGCGGCGGGCGTGGGCTGTCGGGACGAGCTACCGCGAAACCCGGTAGCGGCGGCGACACCCGGTGCCTACGGTGGCCAGGTGGGCCTCCCGAAAAGCTTGGCGGCGCTCCGGGAGCGGAACTACCGGCTGCTGTTCTTCGGTCAGGTCGCCTCGGTCGTCGGCGACAACATGACGCCGGTGGCGCTGAGCTTCGCCATTCTCGACCGGTCCGGCAATGCCCGCCAGGTCGGCGTGGTGCTGGGCGCGTCCACCGTCGCCATGATCGTCTTTTTGCTCGGCGGCGGAATCATCGCCGATCGGATCCCCCGCCGGCTGGTCATGTTGAGCTCCGACGTCCTGCGATTCCTGGCCCAGTCGCTGACCGCTGCGCTGCTCATCGACGGGCACTGGCACCTGTGGCAGCTCGTCGCGCTACAAGTGGTCTGGGGCGCGGCGGCGGCGTTCTTCTTCCCGGCCATGACCGGCCTGGTGCCCGAGGTGGTCAGTCAGCACCGGCTCCAGCAGGCCAACGCCCTGCAGAACCTGTCCTGGTCGATCGGTGCGGTCGCGGGGCCGGGTCTGGCCGGCCTGCTGGTCGCGACCACCGGAGCCGGCGCCGCGGTTGCGGTAGACGCGGCTACCTTTCTGGTCAGTGCCGGCACGCTGTTCCGGCTCCGGCTGCCTGCGCGGACCGCCCGGAACGGGAGGTCCACCGCGCTCGGCGACTTGCGGGACGGTTGGCGGCTCTTCCGCTCGAAGACCTGGCTCTGGGTCATCGTCCTGCAGTTCTCGTTGTGGCACATGCTCGTCTACGCCCCGGTCATCGTGCTCGGCGCGGTTGTCGCCAAGGAGCATCTGGGAGGGGCGGCTGCGTGGGGCACGATCCTCGCCGTCTTCGGGATCGGCTCGGTGCTCGGCGGCGTGGTGGCGCTGCACGTGCGCCCGCGCCGCCCGCTGCTCGTCGCGACGTTGTGCACGTTGGGGTTCGCTCCGACGCCGGCGCTCTTGGCGGCCGTCGCCCCGGTCCCGGTGATCGCCGCGGGGGCCCTGCTCGGCGGCGCTGGTTTCGCCATGTTCGGCACGCTGTGGGACACGACCCTGCAGCGGGAGATCCCGCGCGAGATGCTGTCCCGGGTCAGCTCCTACGACTGGCTCGGATCACTCGCCCTGCTGCCGGTCGGCTACGCGCTGGCCGGCCCCATCGCGGCGACACTCGGGGTGTCCACCACCTTGTGGTTGGCAACCGGCTGGCTGGTCGCGACCACCCTTGGCGTTCTGGCGGTTCCGGCGGTCACCGGTCTGCGCTGGTCACCCCCGATCGCGACGGTGACCCCACATGCGGCTCGGGCCAACCCGCTCTGGCCCCGGCCCGAGGAGCCCGGTGCCCGCCAGGACGGGCCATCGTCGGGCGACGAGGTCGCCGCCGCTGACTGACGGTGGAGGTCCGCGGTCGACCTGCGCGGACGAATTGCCGTCCGGCTGGAACCGATCGTCTGAGAGGATCCGCCAACGCGCTCCCGAGGCTGAAGGTCGTGGCCGGTTGGTGCGCCGAGTGAGAGAGAGGGCGACCGGATGCACAGTGACGGGCAGCGGGCCGGGCCGGGTTCGGTCGGGCGCGATGCCCGGAATCAGGAGACGCCCAACCTCGTGCCGGCGGCCACTTGCCCGTCGGTGGCCGAAGCGGGCTGATCCGTGGCTGCCGGAGCCCCGACGATCGTCGCGACGAGCATCGGATTCTTCTCACGGGAGCGCAATCCGTGGGATTGGCGCCCCGGCCCGATTTTCGACCTGACCTTCGATCTCGCCGGGCGGCCGGACCGGCCGCGACTGTGCTTTCTCGGCACTGCGACTGGCGACAACCCGCTCTACATCAGCGCCGTCTACGGAGCGTTCGCTGGCAGCGACGTTCGGGTTTCGCACCTCACGCTGTTCGCAATGCCCAACGTCGAGGACGTCCGTTCGTACCTGCTCGCTCAGGACGTCATCTGGGTCGGCGGTGGAAGTGTGGCCAACCTGCTCGCGGTGTGGCGAACACACGGCCTCGACGAGGTGCTGCGCGAGGCGTGGCAGTCCGGTGTCGTCCTAGGTGGGGTGTCGGCTGGATCGCTGTGCTGGCACGTCGGAGGGACAACGGACTCCTTCGGACCGGAGTTGCGTCCGGTGACTAACGGCCTCGCCTTCCTCCCGACCTCGAATGGCGTGCACTACGACAGCGAGGAGCAGCGGCGCCCGCTCTACCACCAGCTGGTCGCCGACGGGACGCTGCCGTCCGGCTACGCCACCGACGACGGCGTCGGCCTTGTCTACGTCGAGGAGACCCTCGCCGAGGTGGTCGCGGACCGCCCGAACGTCGCGGCCTACCACGTGTACCGGGATCGCGATGGTCGGGCGAAGGAGGAGGCGATCACGCCTCGCCTGCTGCCGGGCGACTAGGCCCGCGACAGCCCGCGCCCGGACGGTCACCCGACGGTCCGCGCCCGGACGGTCACCCGACTTCCAGCGTGACCTCGACATTCCCGCGCGTCGCATTGGAGTACGGGCAGACCGCGTGCGCCGCCTCGACGAGGGTGCGGGCTGTGTCGGCGTCGAGGCCCGGGATGGTGACCCGCAGGTTCACGGCGAGGCCGAAGGCGCCGCCCTCGATGGTGCCGAGCGTGACGGAGCACTCAACCGTCGAGTCACCGGTCTCAACCTTCTGCCGCCGCGCGACCGTGGACAGCGCGCTCTGGAAGCACGAGCCGTACCCGGCCGCGAACAGTTGCTCGGGGTTGGTGCCCTCGCCGGGGCCGCCAAGTTCCTTAGGTGGCTTGATCGCGACGTCGAGCGAACCGTCGTCGGTTATGGCGCGGCCGTCCCGGCCGCCTACGACGGTGGCTCGCGCGGTGTACAGCGGCTTGATCAGGGAAGTGGTCACGTCATCCTCCGGATACCTCGGCTGAACGGTAAGCCTCGCACGATCGCGGCACCCGGCCGTGTGCGAGGCTCTAGCCCGTGGCCGAGCTCGTCTACCCTCCGGTGATCGCGGCTGCGCGCGGCGCCTTCCGGGCGCTCGGCCTGCACTTCGACCTCGGCGGCTGCGAGCAAATCCCGAGCACCGGCGGGGCGGTCCTGGCGAGCAACCACGTGAGCTACCTGGACTTCCTGTTTTGCGGGTTCGCGGCGCGCCCCTCCCGGCGGCTGGTTCGCTTCATGGCCAAAGACGAGGTGTTCCGCCACCGGATCGCCGGGCCGTTGATGCGCGGGATGCACCACATTGCGGTTGACCGCTCGGCGGGTGCGGGTTCCTACCTGGCCGCCGTCTGCGCGCTGCGCGCCGGGGAGATCGTGGGGGTCTTCCCCGAGGCCACGATCAGCCGGTCGTTCACTCTCAAGGAGTTCCGCAGTGGGGCCGCCCGGATGGCTTCGGAGGCGAACGTCCCGTTGATTCCAATGGTCACCTGGGGCGGCCAGCGGCTGCTGACGAAGGGGCGCCCACGCGACTTCACCCGCGGGCGCACTGTCGTGGTCCGGGTGGGCGCGCCCATCCCTCCCGGATCGCCCGATCCGGCTGCGGTCATGGTCGAGCTCCGGGAGCGCATGCAGGCGCTGCTGGTGGACGCCCAGCACGCGCATCCGGACCGGGCGGTCCCCGGCGAGGACTCGTGGTGGATGCCGGTCCACCTCGGCGGCACCGCGCCGACTCCGGAAGAGGCGGCCGCGCTGGACGGCGCGTCCCGGCGGACCCCTCCTCCCGGGTAGGCCCTGGACCACCGAGTGTGCAATTTCCGACGGTTTTCGACCCGGCCCCAGCGTGGGCGTCGGCGGAAATTGCACACTCGCGGGGGAGCGGGGCGGTGTCAGGACCCGTCCGTCGGGGAAAAGGCTGGGCGTGTCCACTGTGCTCGGCTTCGCGGCCCGGCTGCCCACGCTCGTCCTGCGGACCGGCTGGCGGGTTGCCGCGAGCGGTGTCTCCCTGGGTGGTTTCGCGATCCAACTGAGGCGTTCCGTGGTCGCCGGCCAGGCGACGAGCCGGCCGGGGGAGTGGCCCCCGCCGCGAACCCCGGGCGCCCGGCCACCGAACGAGCAAGCCGCTCGCCCGTCGGCGCGACGGCTTACCCCCGGGCCGACCGAGTCGGAGCCGGGCGGACCGGGCGCCGGTACTGACCGTCCTGGAGAACCAGATCTCCCGCCGAGCGGCCGAGCGGCCCAGCGGCCGAGCCGCCGAGCCAACCGAACACGAGGACCCGGCTAGCCGCTGAGCCGGGTCCCCGCGGTATCCGGGGAAGTAGCGCTCGATCTCGTCGAGCCGGAAGGCGCGCAGGATCGACGTCGCCGGCTCGCGGGCCAGCAGGAACTCGAACGACGCCCTGACCAGCCGCGCATCGGCAGTGACCTCGAGGACGAGGTCGACCGGCAGGCGCCGGGGTCTGCACCGCGTGCTCCGTCACGCGACCGGACTGACCGATCGTGACCAGGTAGCCGCCGACCAAGCAGGATCTCGACATCCACCAATCCAGCATGGCAGCGCCGATCTGGTGCACAATGGTGGGGCTACGGGCTGGAACGAGGCCGTCGGGGAAGGCGTCCCTCGTTCTCAGGAGGTTGTGGTGCCCGCTCGTGGCGTCCTCTACGTGCACTCCTGCCCTCCGGTGCTGTGCCCACATGTGGAATGGGCGGTGGCCGGCGTGCTCGGCGTGCCCGTCGAGCTCGCCTGGACCCCGCAGCCGGCTGCCCCCGGAGAACTGCGCGGAGAGGCCGGCTGGCGCGGTCGGGCCGGCACGGCGGGACGTATCGCCGCCGCGTTGCGGGGCTGGACGTTGCTGCGTTTCGAGATCACCGAGGAGCCGTCCGAGGGCGGCGATGGGGAGCGGTATGCGGTCACGCCCGATCTCGGTGTCTACCGCAGCGCCATGAGCGCCAGCGGTGACGTGCTCGTGCACGAGGAACGGTTGCGGTCGCTGCTGGGGATCGGCGGCACGGCGGTGGACCTCGTCGCCGGCCTGCACCGGTTGCTCGGCCGCCCGTGGGATGACGAGCTGGAGGTGTTCCGGCACGCCGGGGCCGGATCACCGGTGCGCTGGCTGACCCAGGCCGGCTGACCCAGGCCGGCTGACCCAGGCCGGCTGACCCAGCCGCCGCGGCTACAGCGGGATGTTCCCGTGCCGCCCCCGCGGCGCCCTGGGGTCCCCCGTGCGCAGCGCCGCGGCCAGCTCGCTGCGGGTTCGGTCCGGGTCGATGATGGCGTCGAGGACGCCGAGCTCCATCGCCCGGGTGGTGCCACCGGCGAGCTGTTCGTGCTCGACCGCGAGCTCGGCTTCGAGGCCGGCCCGCTCCCCCTCGGCAAGCTCGGCCAGCCGCCGCCGGTGCAGGATCCGGACGGCGGCGACCGCGCCCATCACGGCGACCTCGGCGCCCGGCCAGGCCAGTACCTTCGTCGCACCGAGCGAGCGCGAGTTCATCGCGATGTACGCGCCGCCATAGGCCTTGCGGGTGACGACGGTTACCCGCGGCACGACCGCCTCGGCGAACGCGTGCAGCAGCTTCGCGCCGCGCCGGACCACCCCGTCCCATTCCTGCCCGACCCCGGGCAGGTAGCCCGGCACGTCGACCAGAACGACGAGCGGCAGCCCGAGGCTGTCGCACATCCGGACGAAGCGCGCGCCCTTCTCGGCCGCGGTGGCGTCGAGGCAGCCACCGAGCCGGAGCGGGTTGTTGGCGATCACACCGACGGCCCGGCCGCCGAACCGACCGAGGGTCGTGACGAGGTTCGCCCCCCACCTGGGGTGCAGTTCTACGCCGGGGGCGTCGAGCACGGTGTCGACGACCGGATGCACGTCGTAGGCGCGGCGCGCTGATGCGGGCAGCAGTCCGCGAAATCGGCGGTCGTCGACCACCCCGAGCGCACCCGGCCGGCCGAGCAGGCCGACGAGCCGGCGGGCCGACGCGCAGGCCGCGTCGTCGGTGTCCGACACCAGGTGGACGACTCCGCTGCGCCGGCCGTGGGGTTCCGGGCCGCCTAGTCGCAGCATGTCGACATCCTCGCCGGTGACGCTGCGCACCACGTCCGGGCCGGTGACGAAGATCCGCCCCGCCGGGCCGAGGATGACGACGTCGGTGAGGGCGGGTCCGTAGGCCGCCCCGCCGGCGGCCGGCCCGAGCACCACGGAGATCTGCGGGATCCGCCCGGAGGCCCGGGTCATCGCCGCGAAGACGCGGCCGACCCCGTCGAGGGACGCGACACCTTCGGCCAGCCGTGCCCCCCCGGAGTGCCAGAGCCCGACGATCGGCGCGCCCTGGGCGAGCGCGAGGTCGTAGGCCGCGCAGACGGTCGCGCATCCCTCCCGCCCCAGGGCGCCGCCCTGGATCGACGGCTCGGCGGCGAACACGACCGCGTCGACGCCGTCCATTCGGCCGAGGCCGGCGACCACGCCGCTGCCCGGCGTGTCCCAGATCGGCCGGAGCGATCCCTCGTCGCAGGCGGCGGCGAGACGGCTGTGCGCGGAGCGTGGGTCGGCGCCGCGACCGAGCAGCGCGGCCCCCGGCAGGGTGGCCGTCACCCGGCCGGCCGGAACAGCAGGCTGACGTTGTGCCCCCCGAAGCCGAACGAGTTCGACAGGGCGGCCGCCCCCGGCGGTAACGATCGCGGGTCGACCCGCACGAGGTCGAGGTCGATCTCGTCGTCCGGGTCGTCGAGGTTGCGGATCGCCGGTGCCCGCCCATCGCGGAGCGCGAGGATCGTCGCGATGGCCTCCACCGCCCCGGCCGCGCCGAGCAGGTGACCGGTCATGGATTTCGTGGCGCTGACGACCGCGCGGTCGGCGCCGGCGCCCAGCGCGGAGCGGATCGCCCGGGCTTCCGCGACGTCGCCGATCGGCGTCGATGTCGCGTGCGCGTTGACGTGCCCGACGTCGCCGGGCGCCGCCTCGGCGTCGGCCAGGGCCAGGCTCATCGCCCGGGCCGCACCGCGGCCCGTGGGCTCCGGCGCGGCGACGTGGTGGGCATCCGCGGTGATGCCCGCCCCGGCGAGCTCGGCGTAGACCGGCTGCCCCCGGGCAGCGGCGTGCTCGGCGGATTCGAGGACGAGAACCCCGGCCCCCTCACCGAGGACGAAGCCGTCGCGGGCCTTGTCGTAGGGCCGGGAGGCACGGTCCGGCTCGTCGTTGCGGATCGACAGCGCCCGCATCGCCGCGAAACCGGCGATCGGCAGCGCATGGATCGCCGCTTCGGTGCCCCCCGCGACGACCACGTCCGCCCGGCCGGCCCGGATCAGGTCGAGCCCGAGCGCGATCGCCTCGGCGCCGGACGCGCAGGCGGACACCGGGGCGTGCACCCCGGCCCGGGCCCCGAGCGCCAAACCGACGGTGGCCGCGGGGCCGTTGGGCATGAGCATCGGCACCGTGTGCGGGGAGACCCGGCGGGGCCCGAGCTCGCGGAGCACATCGTACTGGGCGAGCAGTGTCAGCACCCCGCCGATGCCGGAGGCGATCACAACCGCGAGTCGTTCCGGTTCCGCCTCCGGGCTCCCGGCGTCGGTCCAGGCCTCCCGGGCCGCGAGCAGCGCCAGCTGCTGGGACCGGTCGAGCGTGCGTGCTTCCACCCGGTCGAGCCGTTCGAGCGGCTCGACCGCGACCGGTGCGGCGATCCGGACCGGCAGGTCAGCGACCCAGTCGGTGTCCAGGGCCCGGACGCCGGACGCGCCGGCGAGCAGGGCGGCCCAGGTGGAGGGGGCGTCCGGGCCGATCGGCGTGAATGCGCCGAGGCCGGTGACGGCGACCGCGCGGGTCACGCCGAGACGCTGGAACGGCTGATGTAGGACACGGCGTCCCCGACGGTGCGCAGGTCCTTGACGTCGTCGTCCGGGATCCGGACGTCGAAGCGCTCTTCGGCCGCGACCACGATCTCGACCATGGACAGCGAGTCGATGTCGAGGTCGTCGCTGAACGCCGCCTCCACGACGACCCGGTCGGCGGGGACTCCGGTGATCTCGTGCACGATCTCGGCGAGCCCGGTGAGGATCTCCTGTTGCGACATTTCGATGCCTTCCTGTTGGGTGTTGCGGTCAGGGAACGCGGACGACCTGTCCGGCGTAACTGAGGCCGGCCCCGAAGGCCAGCAGAAGCGCGAGGCTGCCGGCCGGCAGCTGACCGTCGGCGAGCAGCCGGCAGAGCGCGAGGGGCACCGAGGCCGCGGAGGTGTTCCCGGCCTCGACGATGTCCCGGGCAACGACCGCGCGCGGCGCGTCGAGGGCCCGCGCCAGGGCTTCGATGACCCGCAGGTTGGCCTGGTGCGGGACGATCGCCGAAAGGTCGCCGGGGGCGATCCCGGCGAGTTCGCAGGCCTGGCGGGCCACCGGCGCGAGCGCGGACGTCGCCCAGCGGTAAACCGGCTGGCCGTCCATCTGCAGGAATCGCCCGTCGGCGGGGACGCCGATCAGGCCCGCCCGTCCGCCGTCGCTGCCCCAGGCCACCGGCCCGATCCCGGGCTGCTCTGCCGGCCCGACGACCGCGGCCGCAGCCCCGTCGCCGAACAGAATGGCCGTGGACCGGTCTTCCCAGTCGACCCAGTCGGACATGCGTTCGGACCCGATCACGACAGCGTGCCGGGCGGAGCCACCGCGCACCGCGTCGGCGGCGACCGACAGCGCGTAGCAGAAGCCGCCACAAGCCGCGTTGATGTCGAAGGCGGCGATCCCGTTGACGCCCAGCAGGTGAGCCACCTGCGGTGCGCCGCCGGGGATCGGCGTCGCCATGGTGCAGGTCGCGAGCACGAGGAGGTCGACGTCCGCCGGCGCGAGCCCGGACTCGGCGATCGCCTTCCCAGCCGCCGCGGCGGCCATCGCCACCACGCTCTCGCCCGGGCCGGCGATCCGCCGTGAGCTGATCCCGGTGCGGCTGCGGATCCACCCGTCGCTGGTGTCGAGGCGACCGGCGAGCTCGAGGTTGGTGACAACCCGGGTCGGCCGATAGTCGCCGAGACCGAGCAGCCGGGTGTGCGGCGCCCCGGCGCTGACCCTCACAGCCCGACCGGCTCGGGGTGCAGCCGGGCGAGCGGTTGGCCGGGGCCCACCGGGTCGCCGTCCTCGGCGAGCCATTCGAGGAGAACCCCGCCGTGCGCGCTTGCGACCGGCACGGTTTCCCGCCGGGCCTCGACCGACCCGACGACCGACCCGACGTCGAGCCGGGTCCCGGGGACGAGCGGATCGGGGCGGAAGGTGCCGCCGAGCGGGGCGACGACGACCCGCCAGGCCGGACCGGGCTCCCCGCGCACGCCGCGGTGGGATTCGATCAGACCGTCGGCGGCCGCCAGGTCCTCCGGGGTCCGGATGGCGAGGGTCACGACATCGGGGAGTGCTCGGCGGATCAGCCCGGTGAGGGTCCCGGCCGGCGGGAGCTCGAGCACCGCGGTGACCCCGAGGGCGCCGAGGGTGGCCATGCAGGCGTCCCAACGGACCGGGGCGCTGACCTGCGCGATCAGCCGCCCGAGGAGCTCGGGCCCGGAGGTGACCACCGCGCCGTCGGCGTTCGACACGACGGGGATCCGTGGATCGGCGACCGGCAGCGCGCCCGCCAGGTGCTCGAGGGTCCGCCGGGCGGGCTCCATAGCCGCGGTGTGGAAGGCCCCGGCTACGGCGAGCCGGCGGAGCCGGGCCCGGGCCGGCGGGTCGGCGGCAAGCTCGTCGAGAGCGGTGACCGGGCCGGCGGCGACGACCTGTCCGGCGCCGTTGACATTGGCCGCGATCAGGCCGAGCCGGGCGAGGGCCCCGGCCACCTCGTCGGGGTCTCCACCGAGGATCGCGGTCATCCCGGTGGGCGTCAGCGCGGCGGCGGCGGCCATCGCCCGGCCGCGGGCTGCGACCAGCCCCAGCGCGGTGTCGTCGCTGAGTGCACCGGACAGGGCGGCCGCCGTCAGCTCGCCGACGCTGTGCCCGGAAACGGCACCGAGACCTTCCGGCCAGTCCGGTGCACCGAGCTCCGCGGCGACCGCGAGGGCGCTGGCCACGAGCAACGGCTGGGCCACCGAGGTGTCGCGGATCTCCTCGTCGCCGGCCACCGTTCCGGCCCGGCGCAGGTCTACGCCGGTGAGCGCGCTCGCCCAGTCCAGTCGGGTGGCGACCCCGGGGAGTTCGAGCCACGGGTCGAGGAAGCCCGGGGTCTGGGCGCCTTGCCCCGGGCAGACGATGGCGAGCACAGGGTCCAGCCCATCGGACCTGGCGTGCCGGGGCAACCTCGACACCCACGAAGTCGAGCGAGGCTCTTTGGAGGTTTCCTACAAAACTGGCTTCTCGCCCGCCAGCCGGCCGAAGGCCAGGGCCAGCCGCAGGACGAATGCGGAACGAGGGTCCGAGGGGGAGTGCCCGGTGATCTCGGCCGACCGGCGGAGCCGGTAACGCACGGTATTCGGATGCACGAACAGCAGGCGGGCGGTGGCCTCGAGGGAGCCGGCGGATTCCAGATAGGCCGCCACGGTGTCTAAGAGGTGGCCGCCGGCGTCGGCCAACGGGGTGTAGACCTCCTCCAGGAGCGCCGTGACCGCCCCCGGGTCCCCGGCCAACGCCCGCTCGGCGAGCAACTCGGTCGCGGGAACGGGACGGGGGGCCCCGGGCCAGGCGGCGGCCGCCCGGAGCCCGCCGATCGCCGCGGCGGCCGAGGTCTCGGCCGTGGCCAGGTCGCTCACCGTGGGTCCGAGAACCACCGGTCCGTCGCCGAACTCGCCGGCCAGCAGGTCGGCCGCTCCGACCGGGTCGGCGGCGCCGACGATCACCACCAGCCGATCTCCCTGGAACCCGCCGAGGGCGTAGGCCCCGGCCCGGCGGGCCGCCCGCGCGATCGCGTCGAGGACGGCTTCCGGCTCGCCGGCCGGGGCGTGCCCGGCGAGCACCGCCACCGGGGTCCCGGCGCTCCAGCCGAGGGCCGCGGCCCGGGAGAGCAGGCCGGCGTCGGCCTCGCCCCGGAGCACCGCGTCGACCACCAGGGCCTCGAGCCGGGCGTCCCAGGCGCCGCGCTCTTCGGCGGTCCGGGCGTAAACGAGGGCGGTGGCGAAGGCGATCTCCCGGGAGTAGCGGAGCACGGCGACGCGGAGCAGGGCCTCGTCGCCCGGCGCCGCCAGGGTGGCGACGTGCTCCTCGATCGTGTCGATCGCGGCCCGGACCAGTTCGACGGTCTGCTGCAACGTCACCGATCTCGCCAACGCGCGGGGGGCGGTGCCGAATACATCGCCCGGCAGGCCGGTCCCTGGGGAGGGTCGGCGCAACCAGACGACGAAGCTGGCGATCCCGGCCTGCACGACGAGGCCGACCCAGGCCCGCTGGTCGGCGGGCATGGCCCGAAACCACGGCAGCGTCGCGTCCATCCGGGTGACCGCCTGGGTCGCGATCTTCCCGGCGGCCCGCTCGATTCGACGGGCGGTGCCGGCGGCGGTCATCGGCCCCCTCCCTGGCGTGGCTGCGCCCGTAGTGCATCACGATCTGAGGATGACCCCACGCCGGGACCCGGTGGCCGACCTGCGGCGGATCGCCTTCCTGCTCGAGCGGGCGCAGGAACCGACCTACCGGGTACGGGCCTTCCGCCGGGCCGCGGCGGCGGTCGCCGGACTGGGGGCGGACGAGCTGGACAGCCGGCTGGGGCTGGGGTCGCTAACCGAGTTGCCCGGAATCGGCGAGGTCACCGCCCGGTGCGTGCAGGAATCCGCCGCCGGCGAGGTCCCGGTCTACCTCCGCCGCCTCGAGGCCACCGGGGGACGCCCGGTCGCCGAGGGGGGAGCCGAGCTCCGGCAGGCGTTGCGCGGCGACCTCCATACGCACTCCGACTGGTCCGACGGCGGCAGCCCGATCGCCGAGATGGCCGGGGCCGCCCGCGATCTGGGGCACGGCTACCTCGCCCTGACCGACCACTCGCCCCGGCTGACGGTGGCCCGCGGGTTGTCTCCGCAGCGGCTCCGCGAGCAACTGCGGGTCGTCGCCGGGTTGAACGAAAAGCTTGCCCCGTTCCGGATTCTCACCGGGATCGAGGTCGACATACTCGACGACGGCGGGCTGGACCAGGAGCCGGAACTGCTCGACCGGCTCGACGTCGTCGTGGCCAGCGTGCACTCGAAGCTACGGATGCCGGCCGCCGAGATGACCCGGCGGATGGTCGTCGCGATCGCCAACCCGCGGGTCGACGTGCTCGGGCACTGCACCGGCCGGCTGATCGTCGGGCGCGGTCGCCCCGAGTCGGCGTTCGACGCTGAGCTCGTCTTCGAGGCCTGCCGCCGATTCGGCGTCGCGGTGGAGGTGAACAGCCGCCCGGAGCGTCTCGACCCGCCGAAGCGGCTGCTGCGGTTGGCGGTCGAGGCCGGCTGCCTGGTCGCCATCGACACCGACGCGCACGCGCCCGGCCAGCTCGACTGGCAGCCCTACGGCTGCGAGCGGGCGGCTGCCTGCGGGGTGCCGGCGGACCTCGTGGTCAACTCGTGGCCGGCCGACCGGCTGCTCGCCTGGACGGCGCGGGCGTCCGACTCAGGAGCTGCTCCGGGGTGACGGGATGAGCTCACGGAGCGGGAGCACGAGGGCATCGGTGAGGTTGTCGTCGACCGTATCGGCGACGAGGAGGGCGCAGGCCGCGTCGAGGCACAGGGCAAGCACCTGTTGCTCGGCGTCGGGGTCCTGGCGCACCCGACCGGCGGGTGGGCAGGTCAGGCAGATCCGGCCGATGCCCTGTGCCCCGCTGCGTCGGACCAGCATCCACAACCGCCGGCGAGACGTCAGGCAGGCGGCCTGCCAGGTCTCGTCCCGGGCCGCCTCCCGGACCCGGTCGTCGAAGCGCCCGGCTCGCTCCTTGAGGGTGCTGAACAGTTCCGCGGCCGCGGCGTCGTGGCAGCGGGTGGCAAGCAGCGGAAGCGTCGCGAGCACCGATTTCACCTGGGCCGCGTTCGGGCCCAGGTCCGGCTCGTCGACCGCGCTCACCGGGTAGACCGAACGCCAGGCCCGCATCAGGGCGAGGTACTCACCCCGGCTGAGGATCGGCCGGGCGTAGGCACCGGCGATCGCGTCGCGAACCGCCTTGAGGGCGACGGTCGTGACCTGCGGGTCGACACTGATGTAGTGCTCCTCGCCGGCGAGGTCGTCGGCGAACAACGCCTGGACCGCCTCGAAAGCGGCGAGGACCTCGAGGACGAGCGGGCTGTCGGCGTCCAGGGCCCGGCTGCGGGCGTCGGCGAGATAGACCGTGTTGTGCCACCCCGCGGCCAGCGCCGGAAGCTCGGCGTCGGTGACGTGCGGCAACTGGGCGAGCACGCCGAGGATCTCCGCGAGGTTGGGGTGTTCCTCGAGCGAGCTGGGGGCGGAGCGTCGCCGAACTGCCATCGTGCCTCCTGTGCCGGAGACCATCGTGGGAGATGCCGGAGCCCGCTGACGGCAACTTGTCCCGACTCGCCCGAAAACCGCCCGGTCGGGCCACCCGGCATCCCCCGACCGGGCCATGTCCGGCGCCGCGCGGCTGGGCAATCGCTCCGGGGAGGAGCCCGTCAGAGCCCGTAGGAAGCCGCGGCCCGGGCCGGTAGTTCCGCCTTGACCTCACCGCGGCGGGCGAGCTGGGACAGGACGATGACGGTGAGCGACTCGGCGTCGACACCGAAGTGCCGGCGCAGCGCGGGCCGGGTGTCGGAGCGGCCGAATCCATCCGTCCCCAACGACGTCCAGTCCCCGGGAACCCAGGGGGCGATCTGGTCGGGGACGGCCCGCATCCAGTCGGAGACCGCGACCACCGGACCGGGGGCGCCGTCGAGGGCCTTCGTCACGTAGGGCACCTTGACCTCGCCGACCCGGTGCCTGCGGTTGTAGTCCTCGCAGGCCAGCGCGTCGCGGCGCAGCTCGGTCCACGACGTCGCCGACCAGACGTCCGCGGCCACCCCCCATTCGTCGGCCAACCGCCGTTGCGCGTCGAGGGCCCAGCTGATCGCGGTGCCGGACGCGAGCAGTTGGGCGCGCGGGGGAGGCTCGTTGGAGATGTCGATCGGCGGTGCGGTCCGGTACCGGTACAGGCCGCGGAGCACGCCCTCCCGGATGCCGTCCGCCTCCGGCACGGCCGGCTGCGGACCGGGCTCGTTGTAGACCGTCAGGTAGTAGAAGACCGGCTCCGGATCCTTCCCATACATCCGCTTCAACGCGTCTTCCACGATGAACGAGATCTCGTATGCCCAGGCGGGGTCGTAGGACACGCAGGCCGGATTGGTCGACGCGAGCAGGTGCGAATGCCCGTCCTCGTGTTGCAGGCCCTCGCCGTTCAAGGTGGTGCGCCCGGCCGTCGCACCGAGCAGGAAGCCGTGCCCCATCTGGTCGGCGAACGCCCAGATCAGGTCTCCGACCCGCTGGAAGCCGAACATCGAGTAGAAGATGAACACCGGGATCATGTGCTCGCCGTGCGTTGCGTACGTCGTCCCGGCGGCAATCGTCGACGCCATCGAGCCGGCCTCGCTGATCCCTTCGTGCAGGATCTGGCCCTGGCGGTCCTCCCGGTAGGAAAGCAGGAGCTCCTTGTCCACCGGGTCGTACTGCTGACCGTGCGGCGAGTAGATCTTCGCGGTCGGGAAGAGCGAGTCCATCCCGAACGTGCGGGCCTCGTCCGGGATGACCGGCACGAAACGCGGGCCGATGGCCTTGTCCTTCATCAGGTCCTTGAGCAGCCGGACGAACGCCATCGTCGTCGCCATCGGCTGATCGCCGGATCCCTTGCGCAGCCGCTCGTATGCCTTCTCCGCGGGTAGCGCGAGCGGCTTGGCGCGGACCCGGCGTTCCGGCAGGAAACCGCCCAGCGCCTGCCGGCGCTCGAGCATGTAGGCGATCTCCTCGGAGTCCTTCCCCGGGTGGTAGTACGGCGGCAACTCCGCGGCGAGGTCCTCGTCGGAGATGTCGAGGTAGAGCCGGTCCCGGAAGGTCTTGAGCTCCGCCTTCGTCAGTTTCTTCATCTGGTGCGTCGCGTTCCGCGCCTCGAAGTCCGGACCGAGCGTCCAACCCTTGATGGTCTGGGCGAGGATGACCGTCGGCTGACCGACGTGCTCGCGCGAGGCCTTGAACGCGGCATACACCTTGCGATAGTCGTGACCGCCCCGGGAGAGTCGGGTGATCTGCTCGTCGGAGAGCCGATCGACCATCTTGCGCAGTCGAGGGTCGCGGCCGAAGAAGTCCTCGCGGATGAACGCGCCGTCGCTCACCGAGTAGGTCTGGAACTGGCCGTCCGGCGTCGTGTTCATCGCGTTGACCAGCACGCCATCCGCGTCGCGCGCCAGCAGGTCGTCCCACTCCCGGCCCCAGACCACCTTGATGACGTGCCAGCCGGCGCCGCGGAAGATGCTCTCCAACTCCTGGATGATTTTGCCGTTGCCCCGGACCGGACCGTCGAGGCGCTGGAGGTTGCAGTTGACGACGAACGTCAGGTTGTCGAGCTCCTCGCGGGCGGCGACGCCGAGCGCGCCGAGCGACTCGGGCTCGTCCATCTCGCCGTCGCCGAGGAACGCCCAGACATGCGACCGCGAGGTGTCCTTGATCTGTCGGGCCAGCAGGTAGCGGTTGAACCTTGCCTGATAGATCGCCTGGAGCGGCGAGAGCCCCATCGAGACGGTCGGGAATTCCCAGAACTTCGGCATCAGCCGCGGGTGCGGATAGGACGGCAGGCCGCCGCCCGGGTGCGAGAGCTCCTGGCGGAACCCGTCGAGCTCGGTCTCGGAGAGTCGGCCTTCGAGGAACGCCCGGGCATAGATCCCCGGTGAGGCGTGGCCCTGGAAGTACACCTGGTCGCCGGACTCCCCGCCCTCCTTGCCACGGAAGAAGTGGTTGAACCCGACCTCGTAGAGCGAGGCGGCCGAGGCGTAGGTCGCGATGTGGCCGCCGACGTTGGTCCGGGCGTTGGCCCGGGTCACCATCACCGCGGCGTTCCAGCGGATGTAGGCGCGGATCCGCCGCTCCGCATGCTCGTCGCCGGGGAACCACGGCTCGTCCTCCGCGGGGATCGTGTTGACGTAGTCGGTGCTGCGCAGGGCCGGCACCCCGACCTGACGTTCCCGGGCCCGCTCGAGCAGCTTGAGCATGAGGAAACGGGCCCGCCGCGGACCCGCGTCGTCGATCACCCCGTCGAGAGACTCGATCCACTCCGCGGTCTCCTGCGGGTCGACGTCGGGGATCTGGCTCGGCATTCCGTCGGTGATTACGGTGTACCGGTCCCGGCTCGACGCCACGCTGCTCCTCGCGCTTTCGGCCGGTCGCTGGCCCGTTCCAGGGCCGGTCCGCCTCCCATCGTGGTACTTCGAAGCCCCGCCGTCACCTGGTGGGGCTCCCGCGGGACCGGTCGGGAGCAGGTCGGCGTTCCTGCCACCCACCCTTTGTCTTCCCTTCAACGAGGCCCTCCCCCTCATCGGTGCCTGGCAGTCGACTGTGGTCCCGATCTCCTCGCCGACAACCCGCGCCGCATCGTGCGGGTCTCGCTGGCGGCGGGCTTTCGGGGTGCCGTTTCGGGCCGAGCGGGTGGATGGAATCGGCCGAGGACTTGCGCGACCGCCTCGGACCGGGTGGACTACCGGCACCGCCCCGCGCCGGGGCGGTCGGCGCCCCATCGCCGATCCTCGAGGGAGGCAGCAGCCGTGAGCGCCACCGCGGACCCCGCGGAAGGTCACCGGAGCTTGGCCGACAAGCTCGTGACACCCGGCTCGATCGTGCAGGAGATCGGCTACGACGACGACGTCGACGAGGACCTTCGCCGAGCCGTGCAGGAGCGGTGCGGGTCGCCGCTCGTTGGGGACGACTATGACGATGTCGTCGACACCGTGCTGTTGTGGTGGCGCGACGACGACGGGGATCTGGTCGACGTCCTGGTCGACGCGCTCGGCCCGCTGGCCGAGAACGGCGTCATCTGGCTCTTCACCCCGAAGTCCGGGCGCCCGGGGCACGTCGAGCCGAGCGACATCAACGAGGCCGCCCCGACCGCGGGGTTGACCCAGACGACCAGCCTCAGCGCCGGCCGCGACTGGTCCGGAGCCCGGTTGGTGTCGCCCCGGACCTCCCGATCGAGCCGTCGCTAGCCCGGTTACCGGATGACGACGGACATCGGCGCGCCCGCCCCGGAGTTCAGCCTGCGGGACAGCAACCTCGCCGAAGTCCGGCTGACCGACTTCCGCGATCGGCGGGCGGTCGTTCTGGTCTTCTACCCGTTCGCGTTCACCCCGACGTGCACGGGGGAGCTCTGCGCGATCCGGGACGACCTGGCCAGCCTGGAGAACGATCGGGTCCAGGTTCTCGCGGTCTCCTGCGACCCGCCGGCGACCCTGCGCGCTTTCGCGTCGTCGCAGTCGCTGAGCTACCCGTTGCTGTCTGACTTCTGGCCACACGGTGCGGCGGCGCGCGCCTACGGGGTGTTCAACGAAACGATCGGCGCGGCGGTGCGCGGCACCTTCATCATCGACCGGGAGGGGCTGCTGCGTTGGCAGGTCGTGAACGCGATCCCCGACCCGCGCGACGTCGCCGAGTACAAGACGGCGCTGGCGGCGCTGTGACCCGGTCGGGCCTGGCGCCCTGATGCCCTGCTACCGGTGCGGGGCCCGGCAAACCGACCCGGTTCGGGGGGCCAGCCCGTGGAAGCGCGGCGTCCATCTCGGGGGCCAGGTGCTCGTCTGCCCGGACTGCCAGCAGGGCCGGGACTGGACCGCCGACCTCGACCGTTGCCCGCAGTGCGGGTCGACGATGCTGGTCCGGGCGCTCGGCCAGACCACGTGCCGGGGCTGCGCCGCGGTCGTCGAGGTGCCGTCCGCGCCGCCCTCCGACGATGCGGCCGGCGGGCCGGCGGCGCTTTCCGACGAGGTCGCGCGGGCGCTGGAACGGGTGCTCCGGGCGCCACCGGCGTGACGGTTGGCCCCGCCGGGGCGCGGTACCGTGGCCGGCCGGGCGCGTAGCTCAGCGGCAGAGCTCTCGCCTTACAAGCGAGCGGCCGTAGGTTCGACTCCTACCGCGCCCACGCATCGGCAGCGGCGCGTCGTGGCCCGGATAGCCTGCTCCGCAATGGGAGACACCGGCGTGGCGCGCGACACCGCTTTGCTGCGCGACATCGTCGCGGTCCTCGACGCGCTCTACGACCCGGCCTGGGCCGAGCCGTGGGATGCGGTGGGCCTGGTCTGCGGGGACCCGGCGGCCGAGGTGTCGAAGGTGCTGTTCGCCGTCGATCCGGTCGGCGCGGTCGTGGAGGAGGCCATCGCGAGTGGCGCCGGCCTGCTCGTCACCCACCATCCGCTGTTCCTCGAGCCGGTCCACACGGTGGCCGCCACCGATGCCCGGGGCCGGCTCGTGCATCGGTTGATCGAGTCCGGGCTCGGGTTGTTCGTGGCCCACACAAACGCCGACGTCGCCCGCCCCGGCGTCTCCGACGCCCTGGCCGGGGCGCTCGGACTCGAGCGGACCGAGCCGTTGCGACCCCTCGCCGAGGGCTCGGACAAGCTCGTCGCATTCGTGCCGCCGGCGGACGTAGACCGAGTCGTCGACGCGCTCACCGCGGCCGGTGCCGGCGGCATCGGGGACTACACCAGGTGCGCGTTCTGGGGTCCCGGTACCGGCACGTTCCGGCCGGGTGCGGCGGCGAACCCCGCGATCGGCCGGCCGGGCCGGGTCGAGAAGGTCGAGGAGGTCCGGGTCGAGATCCCGGTTCCGCGGCACCTGCGCAACCAGGTTCTCGCGGCCCTGCGCGCGGCGCATCCGTACGAGGAGCCGGCGTTCGACGTCTACGAGCCGGCCCGGATGTCCGGGGCTGCCGGTCTCGGTCTCGGTCTCGGTCGGGTCGGGGAGCTCGCGGTGCCCGAGCCGCTCGGCGACTTCGTCCACCGGGTCGCCCGGGCGTTGCCGAGCACCGCCGGCGGGGTCCGCGCGACCGGTGACCGGGCCACCCCGGTGCGCCGGGTGGCCGTGTGCGGTGGTTCCGGCGGTGAACTGGCCGGGGCTGCCGCATCGGCCGGCGCGGACGTGCTCGTCACCGCCGATTTGCGCCACCACATGGCGTCGGACACGGTCGAGGACCGCGGCGTCGGTCTTGTCGACGTCCCGCATTGGGCGAGTGAGTGGCCCTGGCTCGCAGACGCCGCCGCGCGGGTGAGGGCTGAACTGCCGGTCGGGTCTACGGTGGATACCGCCGTGTCGTACCGCCGCACCGACCCGTGGACCATTCACGCCGGTTCCGACCGACCGGCCCGTGCCGATCGACGCGACGAGGAAACGTGAACGCCGACTCCGAGGTCCAACTCAGCCTGCTCGACCTCCAGGCCCTGGACTCCGCGCTCGATCGGCTGGCCCACCGGCGTCGCAACCTGCCCGAGCTCGCCCGGATCGACGAGCTCGACGCACAGCTGAGCGGCATCGACGGCGAGTTGGTGAACGTCGAGACCGACGATCGCGACCTGGGCCGGCAGCAGCTGAAGATCGAAGCCGACATCGACCAGGTGCGCACCCGGGTCACCCGGGATCAGGCCCGGCTCGACAACGGCCAGGTGAGCTCGCCGAAGGAACTCGAGAACCTGCAGTCGGAGCTGGCCTCGTTGGGCCGTCGTCAATCCGATCTCGAGGATCAGGTTCTCGATGTGATGGAGCGCCGGGAGGCGGTGCAGGCCCGGCTCGGCGAGATCCGGCTGGCGCGCGACGGTGTCGTCGCCGAGCAGACTGCCGCGGAGGAACGCCGGGACGCGACGCTCGCCGAGATCGACCACGAGGCCGGGCAGGCCAGCCAGCGCCGCAAGGAGTTGGCCGGCGGGCTCCCGGCGGAACTGACCGCGCTCTACGAGAAGATCCGGGCGTCGGCCGGGGGAGTCGGGGCGGCTGCGCTGCACCGGGGACGTTGCGAAGGCTGCCACCTCCAGCTCAACACGGTGGAGCTCAATGCGCTTCGCGCCGCCGCTCCGGAAGCGGTGTTGCGCTGCGAAGAGTGCCGACGGATCCTCGTTCGCACCGCCGACTCCGGGCTGTAGGAGCGCCCGGCGCCCGTGGTGCGGCTCAGGGTCGAGGCCGACGGCGGCTCCCGTGGCAACCCAGGGCCGGCCGGCTACGGCGCGGTCGTGCGCGACGCCGATACCGGCGAGGTGCTCCGCGAGCTGGCCGGTGCGATCGGGCGGGCGACCAACAACGTCGCGGAATACCGGGGTCTCATCGCCGGCCTGGCCGGGGCCCGGGAGATCGACCCGCACGCCGAGGTGGAGGCGCGGCTCGACTCCAAGCTGGTGGTCGAGCAGATGGCCGGCCGCTGGCGGGTCAAGCACGTGGACATGCGGGCCCTCGCCGCCGAGGCCGCGGGCCTGGTACGTGGTTTTGCCAGCGTGCGCTTCGTCCACGTGCCGCGTGAACAGAACTCTCACGCCGACCGACTGGCCAACGAGGCGATGGACGCGGCCGCACGCGGGGAGACGTGGCGGGTCGGAGACCAGGCGTCTCCCGGGGCCGAGCCGACGTTGCCACAGCCGCCCAACCGGCTCTCCGGCTGGATGGCCGCATCGGCGCCGCCGACCGCGGTCCTGCTCCTCCGCCATGGCGCCACCGCCCACTCCGGACAGATGCGTTTCAGTGGCATCGGTGACATTCCCTTGAGCCCGCTCGGCGAGGAGCAGATCCGCCGAGCGGCTTCCCGGCTGGCCGGTGAGTCCGTCCAGGCGATCGTCAGTTCGCCGTTGCCGAGGGCCCGCGCGTCGGCCGACCTCGTCTCGGGCCTGACCGGGCTGACGGTCAGCCTGGACGACGACGCCCGCGAGACCGATTTCGGCGACTGGGAGGGCCGGACCTTCACCGAGGTGCGCGAGCATTGGCCAGCCGATCTCGAGCGCTGGCTGGCCGATCCGGAGGTCTCGCCGCCGGGTGGGGAGAGTTTCGCCGAGACCGCCCGGCGGGTGGCCCGGGTCCGCGAGCGGCTCGTCGCGGCCTACCCGGGTGGCCGGGTTCTCCTCGTCAGCCATGTGACACCGATCAAAACGCTCGTTCAGCAGGCCCTGGAGGCACCCCCGCGGGCCCTGTTCCGGCTGCACCTCGACGTGGCGTCGCTGACTGTCCTGGACTTGCACGCCGACGGACCGGCCGTCCTCCGGCTGTTCAACGACACCGGGCACCTGGCCGGGTGCTGAGCTCGACACCCGCGGAGGCGCTGTCCGTCGCGGCGCTGCTGGTCACCCTGGTCGCCGCGAGCCGGCGCCCGCGCGGCCTGTCGGAGGCCGTGGTCGCGGTGCCGGCGGCCGGTGTGGTCATCCTCGCCGGCGCGATCTCGGCCGGGCATATCGGGGCAGAGCTGCGCCGCATCGGCCCGGTGATCGGCTTCCTCGTCGCGGTCCTCGTCCTGGCCAGGCTCTGCGACGAGGACGGGCTGTTCACTGCCGCCGGCGCGCTGCTCGCCGCTCGGACCCATGGCCGATCACGGTCGTTGTTGGCGGGTGTGTTCGTTCTCGCTTCGGTCACTACGGCTGTGCTCAGTCTCGACACCACGGTCGTCCTGCTGACTCCCGTCGTCCTGGTCACCGCGGGTCGGGTCCGCATCTCCCCTCGGCCGCCGATGTACGCGTGCGCCCATCTCGCCAACACCGGATCGCTGCTTCTGCCGGTGTCGAACCTCACCAACCTGCTGGTCTACTCGGCGAGCGGGCTGTCCTTCACCCGCTTCGCTCTGCTCATGACGTTGCCGTGGCTGGCCGCGATCGGCGTGGAGTTCCTCGTGTTTCGCCGGTTCTTCGCCACCGACCTGGGGGCGGCTCCGGTGGCGGATGCGCACATCGGCACCGTCCCCGTACCCCGGTTCTGCCTGGCCGTCGTCCTGCTCACCCTCGGCGGTTTCGTTCTGACCTCCGCCGTCGGCGTCAACCCGGCATGGGCGGCGGGCGTCGGGGCCGCGGTGCTCGCCGTGCGGGCTCTCGCGCGACGCCAGGCGACCGTTGCGGACATCGCGGGCGCGGCGTCCATCCCGTTCTGCCTGTTCGTGCTCGCGTTGGGCCTGATCGTGCGGGCGGTGTCGGATGACGGGTTGGGTAGAGCCGTTCGCCATCTTGTTCCCGGCGGAACCGGTCTAGCCGCCCTCCTCGCGATCGCCGGCCTCGGGGCGGCCCTCGCCAACATCGTGAACAACCTGCCGGCCGTGCTGCTCCTGGCCCCGGTGGCAGCACTCGCCGGGCCTGGACCGGTTCTGGCGCTTCTCGTCGGCGTCAACATCGGCCCCAACCTCACCTACATCGGTTCGCTTGCCACGCTGCTATGGCGGCGGGTGCTCGCGGATCACGGCGAGTCGGTGTCCGCGAGCACATTCACCCGGCTCGGGATCCGCACCGTGCCACCCGCCCTGGTTGCTTCCGTCCTGGCGCTCTGGGGTGGGCTGCGGGTGATCGGTAGTTGACCTGGCGGTTCGCCCCAGCGGGTCGGCGGTCGGTCGCGTACGCTGATCGCGGCGGACGAGCCGGCCGGGCGGCCGCGTCGGGGTCGCGAGATCCCGCCGAGGAAAGTCCGGGCTCCACAGGGCAAGGTGGTGGGTAACGCCCACCCGGGGTGACCCGCGGGACAGTGCCACAGAAAGCAAACCGCCGGAGCCAGGTGTTCCGGTAAGGGTGAAAGGGTGGTGTAAGAGACCACCAGCGCCCCGGGTGACCGGGGCGGCTCGGTAAACCCCACCTGGAGCAAGGTCGAAAGGCAGCCGGTTTCGGCCGGCGGCTGCGCAGGCGTTCGAGGGCGGCCCGCCCGAGTCTGCGGGTGGACTGCTGGAGGTTGCCGGCAACGGCAATCGGAGAGAGATGGTCGCCGCCCGGGAGCCGCAAGGCGCCCGGGGCACAGAACCCGGCTTACAGGCCGGCTCGTCCGTCGCCCCGGTAAAACTGAACGCTGGCTCCGATGAGTCAGTCTTGACGGGAGCTACCGACAGACCGGCCCGTTCTGCGGCGGTGTCGGGAGGGTTGATCCGGCATCCAACTCGAGGGCCTCATCGGCCGTGGTTTCCATCAGCGCGCCCAGGTCAGGCCCAGGGCTGGAAAGGATCCCGCGAGGCGCACGAAGCAGCCCTCGGAGCCCGCTCACGCCAGGGAGAGGAACAGCTTTTCCAGCTCGGCGGTCGTCATCTCGGCTCCGGCTGAGTCATCATCCGCCGTGCAGTGCCGCATACTGCTGGCGATGATCTTGAATCCGGCGCGGTCGAGCGCGTGCGAACAGGCCGCCAGCTGGGTCAGCACGGTCCTGCAGTCATCGCCACCCTCGACCATCCGAATGACCCCGCCGAGCTGGCCATGGGCGCGGCGCAGTCGATTGAGCACGTCGCTGAGCGCCTCGTCGTGGACGGACAAGTTCGTCTCCTATTAGCCGTCGCGTGGCCTATGGGCATCGACTCATGCCAACGCGGGTACCCCTCGGCGTATGCCCGGACACCGCGGCCGAGGATGGCCACGAGCCTCCTCCCGGAATACTCAGCGGCGGCCACTGGCTATGGTACCGAAATACCCCCCCTCGTATCGAAGGAGCCATGGATGGTGGTCGAGGTAGACACCGCCGCACTCGCCTTAGCGCATGCGCACGGTCTCCGCGTGGTGGACGTTCGCGAGCCCGCCGAATTCGGGGCCGGCCACGTCCCAGGTGCGGAGAACATCCCGCTGGCCGCGGTGCCGACGCGCTTGTCGGAATTTCCGAGAGACGAACGCGTGTTCGTCGTCTGCGCCTCCGGGGGGCGCAGCTACCAGGCCGCGGAGTTCCTCGTCCAGGCCGGAGTGGATGCGGTCAGCGTTTCCGGTGGCACGACGGCGTGGATGCGGGCGGGTCATCCGGTTGTGGTCGAGCCTTCGGATGACGGAACTGCCGGGGGAGCCCCGCGATGAGTGTGCAGATCGTCCCGTTGGACAGCAAGAACTTGGGCAATCGCTCGTACCTCGCGCACGACGGCGCCCTCGCGGTGGCAGTGGACGTGCCACGGGACGTCGATCGGATGATCGAGCTGGCCGCCGTCCACTCTGTGCGCATCGACCTCGTCGTGGATACCCACGGCCATGGGGACTGGCTTACCGGCGGCCCGGAGCTCGCCCGTCTCGTCGGGGCGCGCTATGCCGCGCCGGCGGAGATCGGCGGCGCTCATCGCGAAACCCTGGTGATGGATGGAACCCGGTTGACCGTCGGGGCGCTCGAGCTTCGGGCGCGCCACTCTCCGGGTCACACGCCGGGTCACATCAGCTACGAGCTCCTTGAGAATGACCAGACGGTCGGGGTGTTCACCGGGGGCTCGATGTTGCATGGCGCGGTGGGCCGCCCGGACCTCAACGGTGCGGAGCACACCGAGGCACTGGCCCATGCCCAGTACGTCAGCGTGCGTACGCTTGCCGAGCAGCTTCCTGCCGAGGCGCACGTGCTGCCGATGCACGGATTCGGGTCGTTCTGCTCGGCTACCCCCACCTCCGGGGACTCCTCCAGGATCGACGACGAGCGGCGGGTCAACCCGGCGCTCACCCAAAGCGAGGGCAGTTTCGTCGCCGAACTGCTCGCCGGGTTGGACGCCTATCCGGCCTATTACGCACGGATGGCTCCGGCGAACGCCGCCGGTCCGGATCCGGTCGACCTCTCCCGACCCCCCGCGGTCGGCCGGGCCGAGATTCACCGGCGGATCTCCGCCGGGGAGTGGGTGGTGGACCTCCGCAACCGGGAGCTCTTCGCGGCCGCCCATCTCGCGGGTACCTACAACTTCGACGGGGCGGAGAACGCGGTCACCTACCTGGGTTGGCTGATGCCCGCCGGGGCCGCGCTCACGCTGCTCGGTGAATCGGTCGAACAGGTCGCGCGCGTGCAGCGGGAGTTGGCCCTGATCGGGGTGGACCGGCCGCGGGGGATGGCTGCCGGGCGGGTCGAGGACTGGGTAGACGGGTCCGAGCTGCGCAGCTACCGGCGAGTCAGGTTCACCGACCTCGCCACGCAGGTCGGTACCCACCCGCGGACTTCGGTGCTCGACGTGCGGAGAACCCTTGAGTGGCGCACGTCGCACCTGGCCGGGGCCACGCACATTCCCCTTCACGAGTTGCCGGGGCGGTTGGACGAGGTGCCTGACGGGGAACTGTGGGTGCACTGCGGCAGCGGTTTTCGGGCGTCGATCGCCGCGTCGATCCTCGACCGGACCGGGCGGCACACGGTCGTGGCGGTTGACGACGACTTTGCCAACGCCGAGCCGGCCGGTTGCCGGATCGTTCGCCCGCAGTCGGTGCCGGTCGCCTGATGAGACTCTTCGGCAAACTGCGTCGAAGCGGAGCTGCCTCGATCGGCCCGCACGAGGCGAAGCGGCTGCTCGCCCAAGGGGCGGTCCTTCTCGACGTTCGTGAACCTGCCGAATGGGCCGCCGGACATGCGCCTGAAGCTGTGCACGTTCCGCTGGGTCAGCTCCTCGCCGGGAAGGCTGCGGTTCCCGCGGACCGTCGGGTGGTTACCGTCTGCCGGAGCGGGGCACGTTCGAGCCGAGCCGCGAAGTACCTCTCCGGGCAGGCCGTGCACGTGGTGAACCTGCGCGGCGGTATGACGGCCTGGGCTGCCGCCGGCCTTCCGGTGGTCGACGGCAAAGGTCGGTCCGGAACCATCGCATGATCGCGCTTGCGATCGCGTTCGGACTGGCCATCGGCGTGGCCCTGGGCGCCCTCGGGGGCGGCGGCTCGATCCTCACGGTTCCGGCACTGGTTTACGCCCTCGGCCAGTCTGCACGCGCCGCCACCGCCGGCAGCCTCGTCATTGTGGGCATCGCAGCCATCGCGGGGACAGCGGGACATGCCCGCGCCGGCCGGGTCCGCTGGCGGGCCGGCACCGGATTCGGCGTCGCGGGCGTAGCTGCCAGCTTCGCCGGCGCGTGGGCCAACCGAGCCGTGAACCCCAACGTGCTGCTGCTCGCGTTCGCCGGTCTCATGCTCGTCGCGGCCGCGGGCATGCTGCGCCGTTCGGGTCGGGCAAGCTCGCCCGCGGCGGTAGCAGGTGCCGAGCCGGGCGCGGCCGGTCCGACAGGTCGGGTTCCGGTGCGTGCGGACGGCGGAGTTCGCCAGGACCGCCGGACGCACGCCCGGCCCAGTACGGCCGCAACAATCGCAAGGGTCGTGGGGGCGGGCCTGGTGGTCGGGTTCCTCACCGGCTTTTTCGGCGTGGGGGGCGGCTTCGTCATCGTGCCCGGTCTGATCTTCTCGTTGGGCTACCGGATGCCAGAGGCGGTCGCCACCTCGTTGCTCGTGATCGCGATCAATTCGGCAGCCGCGCTACTTGCCCGGGTCGGCCATGTCACCTTCAACTGGGCGGTGATCGTGCCGTTCACCCTCGCCGCCGTCGCCGGTTCGGTTGGCGGGAAGCGGATCTCCGAATGGCTGTCCGCCACCATGCTCACGCGTGCGTTCGTCGGGTTGCTGCTCGCGGTGGCCGGTTACGTGGCGGCCCGGAGCATCGCCGGGCTCGCCTGACCGTCTACTCGGTCCGGCCCACGGTGCCGCTGTGGTCGGCTGCCGAGGGGTCACCAAATAGTCTGGCTTCCGTCGGACGGGCAGTTCGGCCGGCGCGAGCGTGGCCCCGGTGGGCCCGGAACGGAACGTCCATCCACGAATCGCGAGCACCGGACCGGCAGGAAGCATCGGCACGCGCCGAGTGGCGTCTGCGAGCTGTTCCCGCTTCCCGACGTCGCTTAGTCGGCTTTGCTGCGCTGCTCCGCCAGCTGTCCGCGCTATGGGGGCGAAGACGTGCCTTGAAACGTGCCGGTGACGTGCATGCAGCACTTCCGCCGGTGTTGCGCGAGGCGGTGGCGGTCGGGGTGTCGCGGGCTAATGAATGCAGCGCCTGCAGCTACGCCCATCACCGGTTCGCGCTGAACGCTGGCTTAACTCCAGCCCAGCTGGCGCAACTTGAGGGACTGGATGGCGAGGAGCTGGACGAGGATCTGTGGGTGGCCGTGGCCTGGGCCCGGCGGCAGGCTGTCACCGGCTTCTCCGCTCCTGAGGCGGATGAGCTCGATGCAGCCCTTGCCGCGCGGTACGACCTACCGACTCGGCACGCCGTGGAGCTACTGGCTCGGCGCGTGTCGGTGATCAACGCGGCAGGTAACGCGGTGGCCGCCCTGAGCAGCCGGGCACGTGGCCGGCCGGTCCCCGGCAGTCGCGTGCTCGACGAGCTCGCGATCACGCTTCTGCTGGTCTCCTGCGCCCCCCTACTCGCGGCATGCACGCTGGGCCGGCGGCTTGCGGCCGCTGGCCCATTTCGTCGCTGACGGCGTCGCGGACGGTGAGCGGATGGCGTCAATGCGCTGGATGACCCCGCCGAGGCGCTCGCGATGCTCGGTCACGGTGAACCCGCTGGCGGCGAGGGGGCGTCGGGTGAAGTGTTCACCGCAGGTCGGCGCGGTCACTGATTCGAGCAACGCCTGAGCCATGCGGAGCGGCCGCCAGCGCGCGGCCACGTGCTCGACCATGAGCAGCCTCCCGCCGGGCCGCAGAACGCGGTGGACTTCCCGGAGCAGAACTCCCGGGTCATTGACTTCGCAGAACGTGAACGTGGAGAGGACTCGTGTCGAACGAGGCATCCGAAAACGGCAGCCGGGTCATGTCGGTCCGGACCGGTACCGCCGTCCCTGATCGGTGGGAACGCGCTCGGGCGTACCGGAGCCGATCGAGGTCCCGGCCGTTTGCGCCGCGCCGCTGCTATTGCCCGGCGAATCCGCGCAGCTTCACGACCCCATCATGGCGGAGCAGCCCCTCCTGGCTGAGCCGGGTAGGAGATCGCGACGAACGGCCACCCGCTCTCGGCACCCCCGGATCGGCGTCTCCGCGAACGCTGATCCGTCCGGCCAGACCGGAAGGGCGGGCCGGACACCCGGTATGGGGCGGCCCTTTCGGTTAGGGAATCACCCTCGACCCCGGGCTGCCGCCGCGGCGAGCACAGGGGCGCAAATGCATCCGCGTGGCAGCTGGCCGGCCAGTGTGGCCGCGCAGTAACGGGTGGCGATGTGATCATGCTTTTCAAGCTCGTGCCCGCACGGGCAGCACGTCTGCGTCGCAGTTTCGAGGTGCGCCGTGGACGGGCTCACCGGGTCACCGGTCCCGCCCGCGTGCACCAGCGCCGCCAGGTCGATGACGCCAACGTGGTCCGCCGCCCGCACGTGGAACACGATGCGGACAGCAGTCGTTTGGCGGGGGACCAGTAGACAAAGGAGTCAGCCTGTATCGGTTCTTTGCAGTAGGCGCAGGGCACCCGGGCCACGACTTCGGCTTCCGGATCCGGTCGATCGGCCGAACGCAATACGGTCGCAGTGGTGACGGCGCTCGCCACGGATTGCCTCATCGGTCTCGCCGCCTTCGGCTAGATGATACGGCGGCGAGGGAGCACATGGTCCGGACCGGTCCAGGCACGCTGTAGTTGAGTCTTGCACGAAACGGCAACAAAAGAAATCCGTTCGCGGGGTGCGTCGATCCTTGGGGCACCGCAGCCGGTCACTGTCCGCCGATCGATCCGCTGAACGCGGTCCCGAACCTAATTTAGGCGCCGGCCCTCCCCTCCCGCATCCTCAGCGAAGGAACCGCCGGATCCAGCGCGAGCTAATCCCAACGCCGGCGATGTCGCCGCCGAATTCTCCGCAACGCCGAATGGCGATGGTCATCCGTTCGCCGATCAGGCATGCTTTCGGGGTCGCTCCGGTCCGGACCCCCGGCCGTGCCCGACGCCCGTCTTGGCTGAAGGGACGCCTATGTCCGGGTCGGCACCGCTGAGAACTGCGCTGGCTGTCCCGGACCGCCGGGACGGCCCCGGGGCCCCGTGGGGGATCAGGGCCTGCCGCCCCGCGCTGACCCATTTCGACGATCGGCAGGGCGAGCCGGTCATCGACTGGAGGCGCACCGGAACCGCGCCGGGTCGCAGATGCGCGAGTCCCCAGCAGAAGTGCGGAGGGTGTAGGTCTTGACAGTCGTGAGCTCCGGGGTGGTGAACATCAACGGTCCCGGCACCTACCTGCACTGGAGCATCTTCACCATTTCCGAGGCCAACCTCGCGGTCATCGTCGGGATGCTGCTGATCTTCTTCATCGCGCTGTTGCTGCCTTTTCCAGGCAGTGGGCCAGCGGCCACCGAGGCGCTGCTCCCAGCCGAACCGGTGGCAGAGGTGTCGACGTCACCGGTCGCGACCGGGCGATCTTGGACCGGCCGGGTTCGTGCCGCGGGCCTGCGCTGGTTACCCCCGGAGCGACTGCTTCCCGAGGCCCAGCCCAGCTACGTCGCCTCGTGGATCTACGTGTTCGGGGTGGCGAGTCTGGCCGCACTGGGCGTGGCGATCGCCTCGGGCTTCGCGATCGCGCTCGGGGGTGTGGATTGGTGGCACACCAATCCGCTGGGGCATTTCTTCAATAGCTGCCACCTGTGGAGCGTGGAACTGTTCTTTGCCTTCATGGTGATTCATTTGTGGGCCAAATTCTTCATGGCCGCCTGGCGGGGTGGCCGTGCGCGGACCTGGATCACCGGGGTGCTGGCGTTCCTCGCCTCGATCGGGGAGGCTTTCACCGGCTACCTTTCCCAGACCAACTTCGACTCGCAGTGGATCGCCGTCAACGGCAAAGACGCGTTCAACGCGACTGGCATCGGCGGCTTCTTCAACGTGTTGAGCTCCGGACAGATGCTGCTCTGGCATGTGGTTCTGCTGCCGCTGGTGCTGGTTGCCGTGGTCGGGATCCACGTGCTGTTCGTCCGTTACCGGGGCGTGGTGCACCCCTTCCCGGCCCGCGGCGGTCGGGACCCGATCGGCAGGTTGCTGGTCGAGGATGGCGGCGGGGCCCAGCCACCCGGGGGACAGCCGCGCCGGGGGTCGGCTAGAGCCGCCGATGCCGCCGAGTGGCGCGGACCGAAGCGCCGGTACGACCTGGTCAGGGAAGCCGCCGCGGCCACCGCGGTCGTGCTGGCCGCCACGGTGGCGCTGGCGGGGTTGCTGTCATCTCCGGATGTCGCGCCGGTCACGATCCGCACTTGGGCAACCGCGGACCCCGGGGATTTCCTCGCCACCGTGGCTGCCGAGCTTGCCGGCACCTCGGAGACTGCCACGTATGGACCGCCCTACAACCACGGCAGTGCATTCGTGCAGCGGATCGGCGTGTCCTGGCAGAGCCTTGCCGGGGTGCGGGAACGGATCGATCCGGCGCAAGCATTCGTGCTCGGCCCGCTGGCGGCCGCGGCCGGGGAGAACCCGGCCCTGGTCGACGCGCTGACGGCGTACCGGTCAGCACCGACCGCCCAGCGCACGGCCTGGCTGAGCAGCTACTCGACCGCCCTGGCCAAGGCGAGCGTTGTGTCCGGTCAGGTAACGGTGCCCGGCAGCGGCTTCGGGCCGATCGCCACGATGATCTCCGCCGAGCTCACGCTGGCCCAGGCGGGTGGCCTGGATGCCAGCCTTCTGGCCAAGCAACCGTTTTACGGCACGAACCTCACCAAACCGCTGCTCTTCCTCGAAGACGGAACGTATTTCGGGGCGCGTGCGGAGGCCGAGCATCTGCAAGGCAACCAGTGGGGGGTGATGAACGAGACCGGGAGTTATCCCGGCCAGCCCTGGCTCTGGCTCTATCAACTCTGGTACCACCTGCCCGGCTTCCGAACCTCCACCAACGTGGACCTGATCGCCGTCTACCTGATCGGCCTCGCTACCCTGCTCCTCCTCCTCGTCCCGTTCGTTCCCGGGCTGCGGTCGCTACCGCGCTGGCTGCGGGTCTACCGCCTGATCTGGCGCCCGTACTACCGGGAGGCTGAGGGTCGGACAGGCACCGCTTCCGGGAGTTCCCCCCCGGGCCGGAACTCCCCGGAGTCCAGCGGCACCGACGCCAACGGTCGAGCGGGCGCCGACTGAGGCATCGGCAAATCCCCCCCGATGCGTCACTCGAGCGCTGAATCGAGCCTGGCGCCAACGCGGCTATCGATAACCTGTATGCGGCTTGCGCCGGCCGCCGTCCGGCCGCAGCCGGGCTGTGCTCCGGAGATCTCAACCAGGCGCGAGCTCCCGAGTGCAAAAGGCGCAGGCGGTTGCGGCCACCGGCACGGAGGACAGGCAGTGCGGGCAGTCCTGCACCGGCCGAGGCTCTTCGGTGGTTGGTTTGAACCGCTGGAGAAGTCGGCTGAACGGCATGACTACGAAGAAGTAGATGACCGCAGCCAGGATCACGAATGCGATCAACGCGTTCAGGAAGTCGCCGTAGACGAACCTGGACTTGTTGACGGTGAAACTCAGCTTGCTGAAATCCGCCTTCCCGCCGATCGCCGCGAGCAGGGGAGTGATGAAGTCCTTGGTGAGGGACACCACTAGCGCGCCGAACGCCGTTCCGATGACGACCGCCACGGCGAGATCGACGAGGTTGCCACGCAGCAGGAACTTCTTGAATCCACCCACGGTTGCTCCTTTCCCGGATGCATCAGGGGATGAGACTCGTCCCGAGCCCAGGCCGCAGTTGCGGCCGCCTCGCTTGGCCCGGAACGCGGGACCGATCATCGTCCAACGTCGGCCGAGCCGTCCAGACGCAGCCTGACGCCTCGCCGGGAGGGGGAGGCGGCGCGGCCGGGCGGTTCCGCAGCGGTTACGGCCGGTGCGGCCTCGCACGGCGTCGGGGCCCGGCCGCCGCGATCGTGAGCGCCCCGCAGCAGACGAGACCGGCCGCGATCCCGAGGGCCTCGCCCGGCGCCACCGGGGGACCGGTGAAAGGCAGCGTGGCGCGCTCGCCGAGCGCGGAGCTCGCAGGGGTGGACCGGTTACCGGGAACCGTGACGGCGGGGGTGCTCCGGGTGACCTTCTCGCCCAGCACGGCGACCACCGATGTGATCACAGTGTTCGACGACGTCGTCGGCGTTTGCGTGGACGACACGAGACCGGCGTTCGGGATGTTGAACGCCGGCAGCCCGCCGTCCGCATTTGCCTTCGGCCTGATCACGGTCACCGCGAAGGTCAAACGGGGGCTTGCCGGGCCCTGCTCGAGGTTTCCCACCCGCCAGCTGATCAATCCGCTCGAGGCCACGTAGCTCGCGGTGCATGGCGAGACACAGCTGGCCGAGTCGGGTACGTAGCTGGTGTGCGCGGGCGCCCGGTCCGTGACCAGGACATCCGTCTGAGCCCGCGTGCCGCGCGCGGAGGCGACGAGGGTGTAGGTCAGTCGGTCCCCGTAACCCGCAACCGTGGAGTCGACCGACTTGTCGAGGACCAGTGAGGCGTCCGCGCTCGTGCAGGTGCTGTCGAAGGTCCCGGTCAAGGGGCTGAAGTTCGGTGCGCTGACCGAGATCTGCTGCCCAGTGGTAGCCCGGTACGCGTACGCGTCGCCGGTGCTCCGCGCAGTCCGCCCCGGCACGGTGAACTGATGCTTGCCGTCGGGCGCCGTCACGGTGAACCGCACGGGCTGACCGCCGGTGTTCCACAGGGTGGCGTCGAGCCCGGTGGCGCAGCTTTCGGACACGGCTGCCCGCGGGTCGGCCGGAGGCGTCCCACCGCAGATCACGTAGTTGTTCAGCGCCGCCGGTGTGCGCCGGGCGCCGGCCGCGGGAGGTTCGAGGTTGCTCATCGGGTTGCCGATCGAGCCGGGGTAGGCGTTGTATCCGCCGCCGCCATCCACGTAGGCGCGCTCGATCGGGTGCCCGCTTTTCGCGGTGACGTCGATGTGCGTGTCGTCAGAGTGGACGACGACCGTCACGTCGGCGTTGTCCAGAGTGCGCGCACCGTTCGCGAGCAGCGCGTCGCCGGGCGGGCAGCTCTGGATGCCGCCGGTGTAGAGCGCGGCCCGCGCGTCGTCCGGGTACACGTTGGAGCGGCCGCCGGCTAGGGCCGGTCCGGACAGGGCGAACACCCCTAGCAGGGAGGCGGAGATGACCAGCGCCCCGACCGCAGCGCACGTTGAGCGTGGACGAGCCATGGTGAGCCTCTCCGCGAGCCCGGCTGCGCTGAGTTTAGCCCGCGAGCACCCGATCGGGCCGCTTCCGCGAGGCTTCTCGCCGGCCGGCGCGCCCCAGCGGAAGGGGGCGGCGTGGCCGGCTTCACGTGGCGGCCTCGCGAGCCGACAATAGGTCGGTGACCAGTTTTGCCGAGGTTCTCGAGAGCGCCCAGTCGGGCGACGCAGGGGCCTTCGGGGTGCTCTGGCGGGAGACCCAGCCGATCCTGCTCCGTTACCTTCGCACCCTCACCACCGAGGGCGAGGACGTCGCCTCGGAAACCTGGCTCCAGGTTGTCCGGGGGCTGTCCCGGTTCCGCGGCGGAGAGGCCGCATTCCGAGCCTGGGTGTGCACGATCGGCCGATGCCGGGCCGTGGACGCGATGCGTGCCGGCAGCCGCCGCCCGGAAATCCCGGTAAGCGAGCTTCCGGAGCCCCTGACTGGGGCGACCGCACCGGACGCCGCCGCCGAGGCGATGGAGCACTGGTCCACAGATCGGGCGATCCAGCTGATCGCGAGTCTTCCCAGCGAGCAGGCCGAAGCGGTCATGCTCCGTGTCGTCGCCGGGCTCGACGTCGCGTCAGTCGCGAAGATCACCGGGCGCAGCGCCGGGGCGGTCCGGGTCGCTGCCCATCGCGGCCTGCGCCGGTTGGCGGCCCAGCTCGAGCCGGCGTCGGCTGTAACGCTGTGAGCGCCTCCAACGGTTATCCGGGTGAGATGAACAATCCACCCGATGAGCCGCTCCCCGGGCAGCCGACTCCGGACTCCGCTCCGCTCCGTGACCTGCTCGCCGCTGCCCGCGGCGCGGGGACCGCGGCCGAGCTCGCCGGCGCCGAAGCCGCGATCGCGATGTTCGCGGCGCACCGCCCGGGCAGCAGTCGACCGCAAAGGATGCGCCGCATGATCTCGTCCCTGACCGCCTCATTGGCCGGCAAGCTGGCCCTCACCGGGGTGGCGGCCGCGGCTGCCACCGGTGGCCTCGCCGCCGCTGGCTTTGCCGGCGTGCTCCCGGCGTCCCTCCAGACCGTCGCGCACGACACGCTCGGCGCTCCGGCGCCCACCGCGACGCACCCGGGTCATGCCGCCCATGGCGCCAAGCCCACCGGGGACCTCGCTTCGGCGCAGCCCCAGCCGTCCGTGACGGCGAGTCCGGTTGGACCGGACGCGACCGGGCCCGCAGCGTTCGGGCTGTGCACGGCCTACACCGCGGGCGGGTTGTCGACTCACTCAATCGCGTACCGGAATCTTGCGTCGGCGGCCGGCGGCGCCTCGGGCCTTCAGGCCTACTGCACCGCGGTGATCGCCAAGCACGCGGCCAGCCAGCCCTCGGACGCCGGGAAGCCCTCGGACGCCGGGAAGCCGTCGACTGCCGGGAAGCCCTCGGACGCCGGGAAGCCGTCGACTGCCGGGAAGCCCTCGGACGCCGGGAAGCCGTCGACTGCCGGGTCCAACCCCTCAGGGCACTGATCGGAAGCTAGCCGAACAGCTAATCCGTGGTGGGGGTCGTTTCCTGCCGGCGCCGGATGGCGCCGAGGGAGACGGCCCCCACCACGATTGCGGTCAAGCTGAGCAACGCCCAGGCCCCCCGCGAGCTACCCCCCGTCGCCAGGCGGCGGACCAGCACGAATCCGGTGTCCCCGGTGAACGTCGCGGTCCATTGGCCGGGCGAAGTCGAGCCGGTCTGTGGGCCGATCCCGGCGACCCCGACCCGGTAGAGCGCGTCGGCAGCCGTGGCGTCGGGATCGCTGACGGTAAGCGTGATCGGCTCGTGCGCGTTCCTGCTGGCCCCGTCCGGCTCCACCCACCCGACCGCGTACCCGTCGACGAACCGTTCGGATACCGGCAGCAGGCCGTCCATGACCGCCGGATCGGCCGCGGAGAGGGTGAGCGTGGTCCCTGCCGGGAGGGCGCCGGCCGGAATGCGCAGGCTGAGACGACCGTTGTCGGCCACCGCATGACTGGCCGTCGAGGTCAGCCGAAAGGTCGCGATGGCTACGGAGAAGCTGCCGAGCGGCACCTCGGGCGCGGACAGCAACCCCGGGGTGCCTAGTGACGGCAGCGAGACCGGCCCCAGCGCCGTCGGTGACGGGCCAGGCGAACGGGACCGTCGCCGCGGCCCGCTCGCGGACGGTGACGGAGACGCGTCCCCGGTCGCGGTGGGAGATCGGTCCGCGAACGGCGCCGGCGTGCTCGATGCCGTCGCAGGTGCGGTTGGGGTCGGTGAGGTACCGATCGGTGTCGTCACCTGGGCGCTGTTGTCCGGCGGCCCCGGGTCGGTCGTCGATCCGCTCGGGTCCGTCACGGTTGCGGAGCTGGTGGCGTTCGTGCCCGGGACCGCAGTCTGCGCGACGCCTACGTTGAGGATGACCGAGCTCTGCGCTCCCGCAGCGAGGCCTGGGAGCGTGCATTCGACGGTGTTGGGGCTCTGCGCGGTGCACTGCCAGAGGTCACTGGAGGAGTAGCTGAGGAAGCTCAGGCTCGGATCGAGGGTGACGTCGAGCCGGACCGCGCTGACGGCCGAGTAGGCCGGGTCATTGGTGACGGTCACCGTGTAGGAATCGGTGCCTCCCGGTTCGAAGACAGCCGGGCCACCAATCGCCACGTCCAGATCCGCTTGGGCGGCGGCCGCTCGCGCTACCGGCGTCACGAGCAAAATCGTGATCACCGGTATCGCCAGTGTGGTCGCCGTCAGCAGACTGCGGATACGAGCGCTCACGACGATCCAGGTTACCGGCCGGTCCAGTGCCGGGTGGGGTGGTCTAGCGTCGAGGCACTGCATTCCGCGGCTGGCGGAGCGGGCTTCGCTCGATGTTGACCACGCGCGGGACCAGGCGGACGAGAGCGAGCGATGTGGATGAGCGAGCGACGCGGATGAAGGGACCTCGCTGATGACCGAGGCCATGCCGACCCGGGTGGCCCTGGTGACGGGCTCGTCGGCAGGGATCGGGGCTGCGATCGCGCGCCGCCTCGGTAGTTCGGACTGGACCGTCGTCGTCAACTCCCATCGTTCGGTCGAGGCGGGTCGGTCCCTCGCCGCCGAACTTCCGTCGGCCACCTACATCCAGGCCGACGTCGCCGACGCCGCCGAGGCGGAGCGGCTGATCGCCGAGACCGTTGTGCGCTACGGGCGACTCGATCTCCTCGTCAATAACGCCGGCGCCACGCGGGTGATACCGCATGGCGATCTCGGTGCCGCGACGCCGGAGGTGTGGCGGGAGCTCTACGCCGTCAACGTCATCGGCCCATGGCAACTCATCGTCGCCGCGGTTCCCCATCTCCGCGAGCATGGCGACGGCTGCGTGATCAACATTTCGTCGATCGCCGGTGTGCGACCGCTCGGCAGTTCGATCCCCTACGCGGTGAGCAAGGCCGCGCTCAACCACCTCACCCGGCTGCTCGCGGCCACTCTCGGACCGGAGATCCGGGTCAACGCGGTTGCCCCCGGCTTGGTCGACACGGACTGGACGGCGGACTGGGACGAGGTCCGCGAGATGGTCCGCGCTACCACCCCAGCCCGCCGCTCGGGCCTCCCGGACGACGTCGCCGGGGTGGTCGAGGCGCTGGTCCGGGCCCGGTACACGACCGGTGAGATTTGGCTGGTCGACGGCGGGCTGCATCTGCGCTGAGCACCTTTCAGGTTTCGTTCAGCAGCAGGGGGTTGGTTGTGGGGGCAGGGCGCGCTGGGCACCACCCGATCCGGTGACCGGCGCCAATCCCCCCGTTCGGCGTCCATGCCCGGCGCGCCCTGTCCAATCCGCGGACGGAGTCAGGGCGCGGACCCCGCCTTGGTGATCCGCAGCAGGGCCCGCTGCACGGCCATGCAGCGATCCTGGACGTAGAGCAGCCCGGCGTCCGCAGCGATCCGGCCGGCTTCGGCAGAGCGCAGATGCAGTTGCAGCCAGACGGCTTTGGCGCCGATGGCGACCGCGTCCCGGACGATTGCCGGCGCTTCGTCGGCGGGGCGGAACACCTCGACGACCTGCACTGGAACGGGGATGTCTGCCAGCGATCGGTAGGCCGGCTCACCGAGGATCCGTTCCGCGGTCGGATGCACCGGGATCACGCGATAACCGACCGCCTGCAGGGCGGCTGGGATCGCATGCGCGGCCTTGCTCGGGTTCGTGGACAGACCGACGACGGCAATCGTGTCGTAATCGGTGAGGATGCGCCGCTCGGTCTCGAGGTCGTTCACCCGACGATGGTGCCACGTACCCTGATCAGCACCATGACCGGCGCCGAGCACGACGCAACGGCCGAGCCCGAGCCGCTCGGTGGCGACCCAGCGTGCTGGGCGAACCGCGTCTGCCCATCGTGTGGACGGTTCGCGGAGGGCGACGTTCCCGAACGATGCTCGAGCTGTGGCACGGCCTTCGCGGGATGAGGACGCGCTAACCGGGCGGTGGCCGCCACAACGTGTAGCCGAAGGTGAGGCAGCCGCCGGCCGCCGCCAGCGCGATGGCGCCGGGCCCGGCGAAACCCTGACCGGCGAAGAGCAGACCCACGACGATGCACCCGATCGAGGCGAAGAACAACAGGATGGAAAACAGCCGCCGGCGAGCCTGGCGGCTCACCGGCGGCTGTGGACATGCACCGAGTGGATCAGCCCTTCTTGGCGGCGGGCTTCCGCGCCGGGGCCCTGCGAGCTGTCGTCTTGCGTACGGTCGTGGTGCGGGCGGCCGTGGTCTTCTTGGCCGCGGTCTTCCTCGCTGCCGGCCGCTTCGCCGCGGGCCGCTTCGCTGTGGTCTTGCGGGCAGCGGTGGTCTTCTTGGCTGCGGTCTTCTTCGCCGCCGGCCGCTTCGCTGTGGTCTTGCGGGCAGCGGTCTTCTTCGCTGTGGTCTTGCGGGCAGCGGTGGTCTTCTTGGCTGCGGTCTTCTTGGCCGCGGGCCGCTTCGCTGTGGTCTTGCGGGCAGCGGTGGTCTTCTTCGCCGCGGGCCGCTTCGCTGTGGTCTTGCGGGCAGCGGTGGTCTTCTTCGCCGCCGGCCGCTTTGCAGTGGTCTTCGTCGCCTTCTTAGCTACAGCTTTTGCCGGCACGCTGCCTCCTTGGCCGCCTTGGAGTCCGACGCCGCGCCGGACCTTTTGCGCGGACTGTCGCATCATCAGCGCCCTACCGCTAGTACCGAAGGCCGTGTCGGCGGGAAATTTTCTGACCACCGTTGCGGCGTGTCCGGCGAATGCACATTCCACATCGCGTGACGGCCGTCGGATTTCCCTTGTGGAGTAAGCGTTATAGCCCATGCTCGAGCTGTCGCAACAGACTTCATTCGCGTGGATTGCGGAACAGAAAACTTCGCCGATTGCGAGTGACTAATGACCGCCGAGCTGTTTGCTGGCAGCGCCGAACAGCAACGGGATCCCGGACGGACTCGGCGACGGAGACGACGAACCGGACGGTGTCGTCGATGGTTTCGTCGATGGTTTCGTCGAGGGGGAGGGGGAGGGCTTGCCCGACGGGGACGGCGACGGCGACGTCTTGGGTCGGGTCGACGGCGACGGACTCGACTGGCTGTTCGGCGACGGCGTTGGTGTCGGAGCGAGCAGGTCGAGATGCGTTGTCCGGTCGAGGATGATCGCGTGGCTGTCGGCCCGGACGCTGTTCTGCAGCGCTGCCACCAGCGCCTGTACCTGACTCAGGAGCTCGGCCGCGCCCTGCGGCTGGTCGGCGACGAGAACGCTCTGCTCCGCCTGGAGCACCTCGAGCGCTTGCGCGGCTGCCGCGGGGTCGTGGGGTGCGGCCGCGAGCAGTGGCTGAAGAGAGACGCTGACCTGGTTGGCGGCCGCGATAATTGCGGCCGCGCCCTCGCGGTCAGCGATCGCCTGGGCGAACGCGTCGAACGAGGCGACTAGTTGCTGGTTGGTCACCGGCGCCGACTGGTGGTTGGTCGCCGGCAGCGGGATCAGGCCGATCGCGATGGCGGCGGCGGCGGCAGCGGCCGTGGTCAAGGGGGCCATCGTGAGTAGGCGACGCGGGCGCCCCGATGTCGCAACCGGCCGGACGGGCTCGGCGGCCAGCGACGGGGACAGCGACGGGAACGGGCCGGCGGCGCCGAGGTGGCCGAGCGCGCGCCGGCTGAAGTCGGCGACCTCGGCACGATCCGCGGCGACGATGTCCGCCGCGATGTCGGGGTGGTCGTCGTCGACGGCGGCTGCCGCGACGGTGAGATCGGAGCACAGCGCGAGCCGCAGCTGCCGGACGTCGCGGACGAACTCGTCGAGGTCGGCCGCCGATGGTCGGTCCCCCGGATACACCGAGTCTGAGCGGGCAGGGGAGACCGTGCGGCGATGCCACATGGTCACCTCCTACCTCGCTCGCCGGGCGCACTGCAGGTCCGACCCAGCTCCCATCCGGCTCACCGTCCATCTTCGCCGTGGACCGGCGACTTCCTGCCTGTCATCCGGCCGGGTCCGGGCCGCCCGATCGACGGGGGCACGGTGGGTGATCTGCGACGATGCGGGCCGGCGGCGCAGCGACCAGCGGGAGGGACCATGTCGACCGAGCCCGGGTCGAGCGGCGCCATGCGGATCGGTGTCCTCGGCGGCACCGGACCGCAGGGCCGGGGGCTGGCGTTGCGCTTGGCCGTCGCCGGTCATCGGATCGCCATCGGTTCGCGGGATGGCGAACGGGCCGCGTCCTGCGCCGCCGAGCTCGCCGCGGTCCGTCCCGGACTCGACGTGACCGGTCTCGGGAACGCCGGCGCGGCCGAGCACTCCGAGCTCGTCATCGTCGCCGTGCCTTGGGCGGGTCATGCGGAGCTTCTGACCGGGCTCGGTTCCGAGCTGGCCGGCAAGATCGTGGTCGACTGCGTCAACCCGCTCGGCTTCGACGAGCGGGGCGCGCACCGGCTCGAGGTGGCCGAGGGCAGCGCGGCCGAACAGGCGGCCGCCCTGCTGCCGGGCAGCCGGGTGGTCGCCGCCTTTCACCACGTGTCCGCCGTGCTGCTCCTGGACCCGGCGCTGGCCGACGTGGACACGGACGTGCTCGTCCTCGGCGACGACCGCGACGCCACCGACGCGGTGCAGGCCCTCGCCGCGCAGATCCCGGGCATCCGCGGGGTCTATGGCGGCCGGCTGCGCAACGCCGGCCAGGTGGAGACCCTCACCGCGAACCTGATCGAGGTCAACCGTCGCTACAAGACGCATGCCGGGATCCGGGTCACGGGTCTGTGACCCGATCCGTCGACGACCTCGGCCGGGCGGTGCAGCTGCCCGCGCAGGTCGAGCGGATCGTCTCCCTCGTCCCGTCGCTCACCGAATCCGTGGCCGCCACCGCGGCGCACCTGCTCGTCGGCGCCACCGACTACTGCACGCACCCGGCCGGCTTGGCGGCCCGGCGGATTGGCGGGACGAAGAACCCGGACGTGGCGGCGGTCGTCGCCCTGCGGCCCGACCTGGTCCTCGCGAACGAGGAGGAGAACCGCGAGACCGACCTGGCACAGCTCCGGTCGGCCGGCCTGCCGGTCTGGGTGACCGCGCCGCGGACCGTGCCGGAGGCGCTGGCGTCGCTGCGCCGGATGCTGTCCGCCTGCGGCCTGGCGGAGCCGGCTTGGCTGCGGAGCGCCGTAACCGTCTGGCAGGGACCGCCGCCGGTCCCGAACCGCCGCGCGTTCGTTCCGATCTGGCGCCGGCCCTGGATGTCCCTCGGCCACGGCACGTTCGCGGGAGACCTGTTGGGGCGATTGGGCGTTCTCAATATTCATAACGACAATCCGCTCCGCTACCCCCGGGTGAGCCTGGGGGAGCTGCGGGGCCGGCCGCTCGACCTCGTCGTGTTGCCCGACGAGCCCTACCGGTTCACGGCCGCGGATCTCGACGCGTTCGTCGGCTGGCCGGTGCGGATCGCGTTCGTATCCGGCCGGCATCTCACCTGGTACGGGCCCTCACTGGTGGAGGCCCGGGAGGTGCTCGCCGGCCAGCTGGCGCGGGCGGCGCCGGCGCCGGTTCAGGTGTAGCCGTGCTCCGGGCCTGGATACTGCCCGGAGCGCACGTCCTGTGCATAGGCCCGCGCGGCGGCGTCCAGGATCCCGCGCACGTCGGCGTAACGCCGGACGAACTTCGGCGCCCCGGCGGTCAGCCCGGCCATGTCCTGCCAGACGAGGACCTGCGCGTCGCAGTCCGGACCGGCGCCGATCCCGATGGTCGGGATGGCGAGCGATTCGGTGACCCGGGTGGCGAGCTCGGCGGGCACGACCTCGAGGACGACGGCGAACGCGCCGGCCGCCTGGAGGGATTTGGCGTCGGCCATCAGCCGCTCGCCGTCCTCGCCGCGGCCCTGGACCCGGTAGCCGCCGAAGACGTTGACGCTCTGCGGCGTGAGGCCCAGGTGCGCCATGACCGGCACGCCGGCCCCGACCAGGGCCTCGACCTGCGGGAGCACCCGGGCGCCGCCCTCGAGCTTGACCGCCTGCGCGCCGCCCTCCTTGAGGAACCGGGCGGCGGTCTCGAGCGCCTGCTCGGGGGAGCCCTGGTAGGACCCGAACGGCAGGTCGGCGACGACCATCGCCCGGCGGGTTCCGCGCGCGACGGCGGCGACCAGCGGGACGAGCTCCTCGACCCGGACCGGAAGGGTGGTCGTGTGCCCGTAGACGACGTTGGCCGCGCTGTCGCCGACGAGCAGGACGGGGATGCCGGCCTCGTCGAAGACACCGGCGGTGAGGGCGTCGTACGCGGTGAGCATCGGCCATCGCTCGCCGCGGCGCTTTGCGGCGAGTAGGTCGCGGACCGTGACCCGGCGATCCGGCGGGCCGCCGTAGAGGGGGGGTTCGACAGGATTCGGTGAACCGCTCATCGCAGCGCTCCCATCTCGAGGCGCCGCGCGGCGTCCCCGGACCGTTTCATCGTCCCACGCCCGCCCGATTTCCGCGCGTTCAGGGGCCGGCCGGTTCCCGCCAGCTGTTCGTGATCGGCAGCCGCCGGTCGCGGCCGAACGCCTTGAGCGAGATCTTCGGCCCGGGGGGGTACTGGCGGCGTTTGTACTCCGCGGTGTCGACCAGCCGGATGACGCGGTCCACGATGCCGGGGTCGTGCCCGGCGGCGAGCAGGTCGCCGCGTCCCCGGTCGTAGGAGACGTAGAGCTCGAGCACCTCGTCGAGCACCGCGTAGTCGGGTAGGCGGTCGGCGTCGAGCTGATCCGGCGCGAGTTCGGCGGAGGGCGCCTTGGTGATGCTGCTCTCCGGGATCGGTGCGGGGAGCCCCTGTTCCGCGGCGTGCGCGTTGCGCCAGCGGGCCAGCTGCCAGACCAGCGTCTTCGGCACGTCCTTGAGCGGGGCGAACCCGCCGGCCGAGTCGCCGTAGAGGGTGGAGAAGCCGGTCGCCAGCTCGCTCTTGTTGCCGGTCGTGAGGACGAGGTGGCCGGCCTCGTTCGACAGCGCCATGAGGATGGTGCCGCGGATCCGCGCCTGGAGGTTTTCCTCGGCTAGCCCGTGCAGCCCACCCGCGTCCGCGAACGCCTTCTCGTAGCCGTCGACGATCCCGGCGATCGGCATCTGCTGCCAGTGCAGACCCTGGCGTCTGGCCAGGTCCTCCGCGTCGAGCAGCGAGTGCTCGGAGGAGTAGCGGCTCGGCAGGCCGACGACGTGGACCGCGCCCGGGCCGAGCGCGTCGGCCGCGATCGTCGCCGTGAGCGCCGAGTCGATACCTCCGGAAAGCCCGACGACGACCGTGGTGAAGCCGTTCTTGCGGGCGTAGTCCCGGGTGCCGGTGACCAGGGCGGTGTAGACCTCGGCGTCCTCGGGTAGCCGGGCGGCCACCCCGGCGGCCTCGGGCGGATACGGGGGAAGCGCGGATTCCGAGACCAGCAGGCGTGACACCGTCATGGTCGTACCGTCACCGACGTCCACCGCGATCGCGTCGTCGCGCCGGTCCGCCAGCGGCAGGTCGAGATCGACCAGAAGGCAGCCTTCGGTGAACTGCGGTGCGCGACCGAGCACGCTGCCCCGGGCGTCGACGACCAGCGAACCGCCGTCGAAGACCAGCTCGTCCTGACCGCCGACCAGGTTGACGTACGCAAGGGTGGCTCCGGCCTGGGCGGCCCGGCGCCGGGCCAGCGCGACCCGGAAATCCTCTTTGGCCCGCTCGTAGGGCGAGCCGTTGATGCAGACGACGAGACCGGCTCCGGCCGCGCGGGCGGCGACGATCGGCCCGCCCTCCTGCCAGAGGTCCTCGCAGATGGTCATCGCGATGTCGACGCCGTGCAGCCGGATCACCGGGAGGGTGTCGCCCGGCACGAAGTAACGGAACTCGTCGAACACGCCGTAGTTCGGCAGGTGATGCTTCGCGTAGCTGGCGACGACCCGGCCGCCGTGCACGAAGGCAGACGCGTTCTGCGGTTCCCCGGCCGGGCGGCCGAGCATCGGCGTGGGGTCGGGGTTGCGGTCGAGGTAGCCGACGACGACCGCGACGTCGCCGACCCCCTCGTCGACCAGCCGGCCGGCGAGCCGCTCGAGGCCGGCGCGGGAGGCTTCCACGAAGGACCTGCGCAGCACCAGGTCCTCGGGCGGATAGCCGGTCAGGGCCATCTCCGGAAACAGCACGAGATGCGCGCCACGCCCGGCCGCGTGCCGGGTCCAGCGGACGACGAGGTCCGTGTTACCCGTGAGATCGCCGACCGTCAGGTCGATCTGCGCGAGGGCGACCCGTAGCTGCGCCATCCGGCCATTGTCACCCGCCCAGCCCGTACCGTGGTCCGGCGGTGGACAACCCACCCGCGACCTGACGGAATAGGCAGATGGACAAGCAGCAGGAATTCGTTCTACGGACCCTCGAGGAGCGGGACATCCGCTTCATCCGGCTCTGGTTCACCGACGTGCTGGGTTTCCTGAAGTCGGTCGCGGTGGCCCCGGCCGAGTTGGAGGGCGCGTTCGGTGAGGGGATCGGTTTCGACGGTTCCGCCATCGAGGGCTTCGCGCGGGTGCACGAGTCGGACATGCTGGTCCGGCCCGATCCGGCGACCTTCCAGGTCCTGCCGTGGCGGGGGGAGTCACCGGCCACCGCCCGGATGTTCTGCGACATCCTGCTGCCCGATGGGGCCCCGTCCTACGCCGATCCGCGGCACGTGCTGCGCCGTGCGCTCGGCCGCGCCGCGGAGCTCGGTTTCACCTTCTACACCCACCCCGAGGTCGAGTTCTTCCTGTTCCGCGAACGCCCCGACGGTGCGGGCTACGTCCCGCAGCCGGTCGACCATGGTGGGTATTTCGACCACACGCCCCATGACGTCGGGCACGACTTCCGGCGGGCCGCGATCACGATGCTCGAGCGGATGGGCATCTCCGTCGAGTACTCGCACCACGAGTGCGCACCGGGGCAGCAGGAGATCGACCTGCGCTACGCCGACGCGCTGACCACCGCGGACAACCTGATGACCTTCCGGCTGGTGGTCAAGGAGGTCGCCCTCGACCAGGGGGTGTTCGCCTCCTTCATGCCCAAGCCGTTCGCCGACCAGCCCGGTTCGGCGATGCACACCCACCTGTCGCTGTTCGAGGGCGACCGCAACGCCTTCCACGACGCGAGCGACCCGCTGCACCTGTCCAAGGTCGGTCGGGCGTTCGTCGCCGGGCTGCTCGTGCACGCCGCGGAGATCACCGCGGTGACCAACCAGTGGGTGAACTCCTACAAGCGGCTGTGGGGCGGCGGTGAGGCGCCGGCCTACGTCTCCTGGGGACACAACAACCGGTCGGCGCTGGTCCGGGTGCCGATGTACAAGCCGCAGAAGGGCCAGGCCACCCGGATCGAGGTCCGCTCCCCGGACAGTGCCTGCAACCCCTACCTCACCTTCGCCGTCCTGCTGGCCGCCGGCCTCAAGGGAATCGAGCAGGGCTACGAGTTGCCGGACGGTGCGGAGGACGACGTCTGGTCGCTGACCGACGCCGAGCGGCGGGCGCTGGGGATCGCGGCGCTGCCCGGCTCGCTGGCCGACGCGATCACGGTCATGGAGCGCTCCGAGCTGGTCGCCGAAACCCTCGGCGAGCACGTCTTCGACTTCTTCCTGCGCAACAAGCGCGCCGAGTGGGAGGACTACCGGCGCACCATCACCCCGTTCGAGCTCGAGCGCTACCTCCCCGTCCTCTGAGCCCGATGCCGACGGCCCGGGCGCTCGTCGTCCAGCACGCCGAGCAGGAGGGTCCGGACCGGCTGGCCGAGTGGCTGCCGGCCGCCGGCGTCGAACTGGACATCCGCCACGCCTACGCCGGAGACCAGGTTCGCCTGCCGGCCGGGAGCGTCGCCGGCCTGCTCGTCATGGGCGGCCCGATGGGAGCCACCGACGACGCCGACGCGCCCTGGTTGCCGGACACCCGCCGGATCCTCACCGAAGCGGTGGCCACCGGGCTGCCGACCCTCGCCATCTGCCTCGGCGCCCAGCTGCTCGCGGTCGCCGCCGGGGGGGCGGTGCGGCGCGGCTCGGCGGGTCCGGAGCTCGGGCTGGACGCCGTGGCGCCCAGCCCGGCGGCGGCCGAGGACCGGTTGCTGTCCTCGACCGGCCCGGTCCCGGTCCCGGTGGTGCAGTGGCACTGGGACGAGGTTGCCGAGCTGCCGCCGGGCTCGGTGCTGCTCGCCGGGTCGGCGAGGTACCCAAACCAGGCGTTCCGGGTCGGGCGGCTGGCCTGGGGCCTTCAGTTCCATCTCGAGTCCAGCGCCCGGACGGTGGCGGACTGGGCGCGGATCGACGCCGACGGGGTCCGGGCCGCCGGGTTCGATCCGGCGGCGCTCGCGGCCGGGGTGGCGGCCGGCGAGCAGCGGCTCCGCGAGGTCTGGCAGCCGGTCGCCGAGCGGTTCGCCGGCCTGGTCCGGGACCGTGCGGCGGACCGCCCGTCGCCGCCGTGACCGCCGGCCGCCCCCCGGCCGACCGGGCGAGCAGCCTGGAGGGCCGGCTGTCCCGGCTCGGCTTCACCGACACCACCCGGGTCGGCGCCACCCTGACCCGCCTCGGCCTGCTCGATGAGCCCGCGGTCCTGGACGCCCTGGCCGACGGCGCCGACCCGGATCGCGCGGTGGCGGGGCTCGGCCGGATCGTCGAGGCGGCGGGGGACCGGGCCGAGCTTCTCGAGGCCTTGCGCTCCCAGGCCGGGTTCCGGTCCCGCCTGATCGGCGTTCTCGGCGCGAGTGCCGCGCTGGCCGAGCACCTGGCCCGGCACCCGACCGACTGGCGGGCCCTGCTCGTCGACGCGACCACGGCCCGCCCCAGCCTGTACGGGTTGCAGCGCTCGCTGCTGGAGGCGGTCGGCGCGAGCGGCCCGGACGGCACGGCCGCCGGATCCGGAACCGAGGTGCTGGACGGGCTGCGCCGGGCCTACCGGCGCCAGCTGCTCACCCTGGCCGCCCGCGACCTCACCGGTTCGCTCGCCGTCGAGGACGTCGCCGGCGAGCTCGCCGACCTGGCGGCCGCGACCCTGACCGCGGCGCTCACCGTGGCCCGGGCCGGGCTGGCGGAGGGCGCCGAGCCGGCCAGGCTGGCCGTGATCGGGATGGGCAAGTGCGGCGGCCGGGAGCTCAACTACGTCAGCGACGTCGACGTCCTGTTCGTCGCGGAGCCGATGCCGGGAGGTCACGAGGAGGCGGCGCTGCGCACCGCGACCCGGCTCGCCACCGGGCTGGTCCGGGCCTGCGCGGAGACGACGTCGGAAGGCGCGATCTGGCCGGTCGACGCGGCACTGCGCCCGGAGGGCAAGTCCGGTCCGCTGGTCCGCACCCTGGCCAGCCACGAGGCCTACTACCGGCGGTGGGCTAAGACCTGGGAGTTCCAGGCGCTGCTCAAGGCCCGGCCGGTCGCGGGCGACCTGGAGCTCGGCAACGCGTTCGTCGGGACCGTCGCCCCGCTGGTGTGGACCTCGGCCGGCCGGCCGCGCCTGGTCGAGGAGATCCAGGCGATGCGCCGCCGGGTCGAGGGCACGTTGCCCCGCGCGTCGGCCGAACGGGAGGTGAAACTCGGCCCGGGTGGCCTGCGCGACGTCGAGTTCGCCGTGCAGCTGCTTCAGCTCGTCCACGGCCGGACCGATCCCACGTTGCGCAGCGGAACCACCCTGCTCGCGCTGGACACCTTGGCCACCGGCGGCTACGTCGGCCGCGACGACGCCACCCACCTCGCCGCGGCCTACCGGTTCCTCCGGCTGGTGGAGCACCGGCTCCAGCTCGAGCGTCTGCGTCGCACGCACACCGTTCCGGACGACGCGGTCGCGCTGCGCCGGCTCGGGCGGTCCCTCGGCTACCGTCGCGACCCGGTCGAGGAGTTCGCGGCCCAGCGATCGGCGCATGCCCGGGAGGTCCGCCGGCTGCACGAGAAGTTGTTCTACCGGCCGCTGCTCGGCGCGGTCGCCCGGCTGCCCGCGGAGCAGGCCGGCCTGGCCCCGGACGCGGCGCTGGCGCGGCTCGCCGCGCTCGGGTTCGCCGACCCGGCCGCGTCGCTTCGCCACCTGGAGGCGCTGACCAGCGGCGTCAGCCGGCGGGCGGCGATCCAGCGGACCCTGCTGCCGGTGATGCTCGGCTGGTTCGCGGACGCCGCCGACCCGGACGCCGGGCTGCTCGCCTTCCGCCAGGTCAGCGAGTCGCTCGGCGGAACCCCCTGGTACCTGCGCCTGCTCCGGGACGAGGGTGCGGTCGCGGAACGGCTCGCCAGGCTGCTCGCGACCAGCCGGTACGTCGCCGACCTGCTCGGCCGGGCGCCGGCGGCGGTCGCCATGCTCGGCTCGGAACCCGAGCTGCGGGCCCGGCCGCGGGCCGCCGTGCAGGCGGAGATGCTCGCGACCGTTCGGCGCAACGAGGACTGGGAGGCCGCGGTCGTCGCGGTCCGCGGGGTCCGTCGCCACGAGGTGCTGCGGATCGCCTGCGCCGACCTGCTCGGCCTCGCGGCGATCGAGGAGGTCGGCCCGGCGCTGTCCGAGGTGGCGGCGGCCACCCTGGCCGCCGCCCTGGAGACCGCGACCCGGAAGTTGACCGCCGAGCGGCGCGGCCCGTTGTCGGCCCGGCTCGCGGTCATCGGCATGGGCCGGCTCGGTGGCCGGGAGCAGGGTTACGGCAGCGATGCCGACGTCCTGTTCGTCTACGAACCGCTGGCCGGTGCGGGCGACTCGCCCCAGGTCACCCAGGACGCCCACGACCTCGCCCAGGAGCTGCGCCGGCTGCTCGCGCTGCCCGCGCTCGACCCGTCGGTCGTCGTCGACGCCGACCTGCGTCCGGAGGGTCGGCAGGGTCCGCTGGTCCGCAGCCTCGACTCCTACGCGGCCTACTACCGGCGGTGGGCGAAGACCTGGGAGGTGCAGGCGTTGCTCCGCGCCAGCCCGGTCGCCGGAGACGAGGACCTCGGACGCCGCTTCGGGGAGTTGGCCGACACCTACCGCTGGCCGGTGACCGGTCTGGACCCGACGGCCGAGCGGGAGATCCGCCGGATCAAGGCCCGGATCGAGGCCGAGCGGCTCCCCCGCGGCGCCGACCCCGGGCTGCACATGAAACTCGGGCGCGGCGGCCTCGCCGACGTCGAGTGGACCGTGCAGCTGCTCCAGCTCCGGCACGGCCACGCGACGCCCGGGCTGCGGACCACCGGCACCGTGCCCGCGCTCGAGGCAGCCCGGGCGGCGGGCCTGCTCGATCCGTCCGACGCCGAGAAGTTGCTGGCCGCCTGGCGACTCGCCAGCCGGGTCCGCAACGCCGTGTTGCTCGTCCGCGGCCGGCCGGCCGACTCGGTGCCGACCGACCTGCGCACGCTGGCCGGCGTCGGCCGGGCACTTGGCTACCCCGCCGGCGAAACCGGTGCCCTGCTCGAGGACTACCTTCGGGTCACCCGCCGGGCGCGGGCCGTCGTCGAGAGGGTCTTCTTCGGATGAGCACAGTGTTTCCGGTCGCCCGCCAGGTCGCCGTCGAGGGCGTCCGGTTTTCCCTGCACCGGCTGGACCCGTCGCGTCGGCGCCGCACGACCCCGGTGCTGCTGCTGCACGGCGTGCCGCAGACGGCCCTCGTTTGGCGGCAAATAGCGGGAGAACTGGGCACCGATCGGACCGTGCTCGCCCCGGACCTCAAGGGCCTTGGGGCCAGCGAGTCGACCGGCCGCTACGACATCGCAACCCTGGTCCACGAACTGGCGGCGTTGGTCCTGCACGAGGTCGAAGGCCCGGTCGACGTGGTCGGGCACGACTGGGGCGGTTCGCTGGCGCTGGCCCTGTCCGCCGCCCGGCCGGAGCTCGTCCGGCGACTGGTCGTCGTGTCCGCCCCTTATCGGCACATCGATCTGCTGCACGCGTTCCACATCCCGCTGTTCAGCCTGCCGCTGCTGCCGGAGCTCACCTTCAGGCTCGGCCGGGAGCGGTTGGTCCGGTCGATGATCCGCTACTGCTGGAAATCACCGACCGCGCTGGACCCGCAGATCATGGCGGCGTATGCGGCGGCGTACGCCGACCCGGGACGGGTCCGCGCGATGCTCGCCTACTACCGGGCGACCACCCGCCCCCGGCTCGCCTCGCTGGCGGTCGGGGCGATGGTGCCTTCCCGGCGCCGCCGGCTCCCGCCGTCGCGGGTGAACGCCGAACGCCGGCTGGTGGTCTGGGGGGCGGCCGACCCGGTGCTCCCGCTGGCGGTCGGCGAGGCGGTGGTCCGCGACCTCGGGCCGGGCACGGTCTTCGTGACCGTCCCGGGCGTGGGTCACTTCCCGGTCGAGGAGGCCCCCGAGACGGTGCTGGCGACGATCGCGGACTTCCTTCGCCAGCCGAGCAGTGCGGAGAACGGCCGGCGCGCGAGCAGCGACTCGGCCCCGTAACCGAGGCCGATCGCGAGCACCCCGCCGGCCGCGTCGGCGAGGAAATGGTTCGCGGTGCCGATGATGACGAAGAACGTGATGAGCGGGTAGGCGACGGCGAGCGCCTTGACCCAGCGCCGGCGCGAGAGCGTCGCGATCGTGACACCGCACCACACCGCCCAGGCGAGGTGCAGCGACGGCATGGCCGCGTACTGGTTGGACGCCTTCGCCACCGCCCCGGAACCCCACGATCCCCAGGTGTGGAACTTGAGCACGGTGTCGACGAAGCCGGCGTTCGCCAGCATCCGTGGCGGCGCCAGCGCGTAGAGGTAGAAGCCGAGCAGGCCCAGGCCGGTGGTGACGAACAGCACGGTGCGGGCCGCCCGGAAGGCCAGCGGACGCTTCGCGTATACCCAGACCAGCGCGCCGATCGTGACCACGAAGTGCGTGGTCGCGTACCAGTAGTTCGCGGCGAACGCCAGCCAGTGCACGTGGTCGACGAAGTGGTTGATCGCCAGCTCGGGATCCAGATGCAGGCGCCGCTCGACGCTGAGGATCTCGCGCGCCCGGGACATCGCCGCCCCGACATGGCTCGGCAGCGCGTTGCGGGTCAGCGTGTACAGCGCGTAGCACACCCCGATGAACAGGACCTCCTGCCACCACCGCGGCCGCCGGCGACCCGCCGGACGGACGTCGGGCACCCGCGGCGGATCGTCGACGCCCAGGCCGCCCCCCGATTCACTCATCTCCAACGAGGCCCTCGCGCTCACCCTGGCTGCGCCGCGTCCCGGATCCGGTGGCGGGTTTCCTGGAGCGCGCCGAGCAGCGTCCGGGCGTCCGACTTGGGGGCGCCGACCTGCTCCTCGAACGCCTCGTCGGCCAGGGCTTCCAGCGCCTCGACGACGCACTGGGCGAGGAGTAGCAGCTCGGGCTCGCTGAACTGGATGGTCGCCGAGTCGGCGGACACACTCTGCGGTTGCATGGGCACATGATGCCCAACGCCGGCGGCTATCCCACCCCCACCCGGGCGCTGATCGCGGCGGCGAACCCGGTCGGCCCGTCGGGGGCATGGTCGAGAAAGAGCGCGGGTTCGGTGATCTCCAGCTCGAGGAGCACCGGTGCGCCGTCCTTGCCCGGGATCAGATCCACCCGGGCGTAGAGCAGCCGGTGGCCACCGCCCGGAACGGCATCGAGCACGCGACGAGCCACCTCCAGCTCGGTACCGGAGACGTCCCGGGGGGTGATCCGCGGTGCCGGTCGGCGGTCCGGGTCCGCAGCCCGGGCGGGCTCGAGCAGTGCCGCCTTGGTGACCGCATGGCTGAATCGACCGCCGAGGAACACCAGGGCGGCCTCGCCGAGCTCGTCGACCCCGCCCAGATACGGCTGAAGCATGGCCGGGCGGCCGGCCGCCAGCAGGGCCTCGACGTGCCGCCGCGCGGCCTTCGCCTGGGCCGGTTCCGCGAGGTCGTACCGGGCGGTGTCCCGAGCGCCGGCGCTCACCACTGGCTTCACCACGCACTCACCATGGCGGGGCAGCTGCCGGGCCGGCCCGCCCGGTTCGAACCAGGTCGTCACGGGCACCGGGACGCCGGCCGAGCCGAGATCGCGCAGGTAGTGCTTGTCGGTGTTCCAGCGGAGCAGGTCGGCGGGGTTGGCCAGCCGGGGCACGGACTCGGCCCAGGCGACGAACTCCGCGCGCCGGCTCGGGTAGTCCCACGGGGTGCGCACGACGACCAGGTCGTAACCCGCCCAGTCCACGCCCGGGTCGTCCCAGACCGCCGGCCGGGCCTCGATGCCGAGCTCGCGCAACGAGGCCAGCAGCGACCGGTCGTCCGGCTCGAGGTCGGCAAGCTCCGCCGAGGTGACCAGCGCGACCGTTCGGGTGCGCGCGATCGTCACCGGCGCAGGGTAAGGGTCGCGTCGGGCCGGCGGAGCGGCCGGGAGAGGATGTCCCCATGACGCGACATCTGGACGGCACGGTGGCCCTGGTGACCGGGGCCAGCTCGGGAATCGGCGAGGCGACCGCCCTCGCCCTGGCCGAGCAGGGCGCCGCGGTGGCCCTGGTGGCCCGGCGCAAGGACCGGCTCGACGCGCTCGCCGAGCGGGTGCGCGCGGCCGGGGGAGTGGCCGAGGTGCTCGAGGCCGACGTCGTCGAACCGGCGCAGGCCCAGCACGCCGTCGAGCGCACCGTCGCCCAACTCGGCCGGCTCGACATCCTGATCAACAACGCCGGCGTGATGCTGCTCGGGCCGGCGGTCGGCGCACCGCTCGAGGAGTGGGAGCGGATGATCTCGCTCAACCTGCTCGGGCTGCTGTACTGCTCGCACGCCGCCGTGCCGCATCTCATCGAGGCCGCCGAGACCAGCGACCGGCGGGTCGCCGATCTCGTCAACGTCAGCTCGGTCGCCGGCCGGGTCGCCCGCAGCGGGTCCGGGGTATACAACGCCACCAAGTTCGGGGTCGGGGCGTTCAGCGAGTCGCTGCGCCAGGAGGTGACCGGGCGTCACGTCCGGGTGTCGCTCGTGGAGCCGGGTGCGGTCGAGACGGAGCTGGCCGGGCACAACCGGCCGGAGGTTCTCCAAACGCTGGCCGCCCGGTTCTCCGGAATCGAGCGGATGCAGGCCGGGGACATCGCCGACGCGATCAGCTACATCGTGACCCGACCGCGACACGTGGCGGTCAACGAACTGCTCATCCGACCTACCGAGCAGCAGGGTTGAGCGCCCCGTCCGGCGCGCTGGCCCATAAGCCGAGTCCGGCCGTCCCGAGGGCGGCGGCGGTCGCGAGGATTGCCGCGCGGGGCTTGAGGTAACCCTGCCGTCCGGCCAGGTAGCCGGCCAGGGCGTCGGCCAGGTCGACGGCCGCGTGCCGGCGCAGGATTGCGGGCCGAGCGGCTTCCGCCGCGAGCAGCACCTCCACGGCCAGGGCGGCCTCCCGCACGCCGAACAGCCGGCCGAGGTAAGGGCCGGCCGGGTTCTCCTTGCGGCTTATCCCGAACAGCGCACCGGACAGGGTCGGTGCCAGCCAGGTGCCGGCGGCGAACCCGCCCCGGATCGTGACGACGGCGGTTCGGGCTTGCTCGCGGGACAGGGTCATGACGGTCCTCCGGGGGTCGGCGCGGCTTGCGGTGTGAACGTTGCGAGGCCCAGCTGTTCGCGCACCGGGGTGACCCGATCGCCTCGAGGGCGACCGCCTTGCCCAACCCGGTGCCGCCTCCCGTGATCAGTACCGGTACCCACGACTTCCGGCCGCCGGCCCAGCTCCTCGAAGATCTCGAACAGTTGCCCGTCCATCGCGTCGTCGAACGCGTCGTGTGCGCTCGGGTCGTTGATGACGACGGCGACCGCACCTTCGATGTCGAGCCGGACCCGTCCGCGCACCGGGGCTCCCTCCGCCGGCGCCCAGTCTGGCAGGAACTGGGCCGGGCTGGTCCGGTGGATGCGCGGGCCGTAGGGTCCGCGCTATGCCTGCACTCGCTACCCTCGGGCGGATGGTCGGACGGCCCGGCCGGACGAGCAGTGCCGCACTGGCCCTGTCCGGCATCGCCATCGCCGCGATGCCGCGGCGCACCGCCGCCACGCTCGGGCTCACGGCGTCCTCGGCCCGCGGGCTGGCGGAAACCCGAGCCGGGCTCGGCGGGACGTTCGCGGGGCTCGGGCTGTGGGCCTTCGCCCGCGGTTCCTCAGACGCGTACACGGCGGTCGGGATGACCTGGCTCGGGGCGGCCGCGCTGCGGCTGGCCGCCCTGCGGCTCGACCGCCCGGATCCGGACTGGTCGTACTGGGCCTACCTCGCCGCCGAGCTCAGCCTCGGCGTCGGTGCGGTGGCCGCGGGTGGTCGCCGGGCATCGACCTAGGCTGCCAGCCGTGCGCAGGTCGACGGCCCGGGCCCGGCCCTGGGCCCTCCTGGTGATCGCCGCGGCGGGGTTGTCGGGGATCGGCGCCGCCTTCGCGCTCGTCATCTGGCTGCCGAGCTACCGCCCGGCGCTCCGGCCGGGCGAGCGGTATGGCGTGGACGTGTCGGCGTTCCAAGGGCGGATCGACTGGCCGTCGGTGGCCGGTGACCACATCGGATTCGCCTACATCAAGGCCACCGAGGGCGCGAACTTCGTCGACCCCGAATTCGTGCGGAACTGGGCGGCCGCCGGGTCCGCGGGCCTGGCCCGCGGTGCGTACCACTTCTTCTCGCTCTGCGTCCCCGGGATCGTGCAGGCGCGCAACTTCATGCAGGCGGTGCCCCCGGATCCCGCGGCGCTGGCGCCCGCTCTCGACCTGGAGCTGGCCGGCAACTGCCACGCCCGGCCGAGCGCGGAGACCGTCGCCGCGCAGTTGGCGGCCTTCCTCCAGGCGGTGCAGGCCGCCACCGGTCGTCAGGTCGTTCTCTACCTGGGGAGCGACTTCGCGTACCGATATCCGCTGCCGGTCGAGCAAAGCCAGCCGCTGTGGCTGCGCCGGTTGTTCCGTAGACCCCCCGGCCGGCAGTGGGTCTTCTGGCAGGTCGACGGCAACGCTGACGTCAGCGGCATCACCGGTGACGTCGACCTCGACGTGATGCGCCCGGGCAGCCCCTGAACGAGCCCCCGTTGGTGCCTGGACGGGAGAATCCGGTCATGGAGAGCTTCGAGTTGCAGCACGTGTCGATCCACGGGCACGACCTCGGCTTTCGCCGCGCCGGTGAAGGCCCGGCCGTCCTGCTCATCCACGGCATCGCCGGCAGCTCGAGGGCCTGGCGGCACGTGATGCCGGAGCTGGCCCGCAACTACACGGTGATCGCGCCCGACCTGACCGGGCACGGGGAGTCGGCCAAGCCGCTGGGTGATTACTCCCTGGGCGCCTTTGCCAGCGGACTGCGGGACTTCCTGGGCGTGCTCGGTGTCGAACGAGCCAGCCTGGTCGGACAGTCCTTCGGCGGCGGTGTGGCGATGCAGCTCGCCTACCAGCACCCGGAGTGCTGCGAACGCCTGGTGCTGGTGGACAGCGGCGGGCTGGGTCGACAGGTGAGCTGGATGCTGCGCCTTTTCGCCATGCCCGGGACCGAATACCTGATGCCACTCCTCTTCTCCGCGCTGATTCGCGAACGCGGGGACCGGATCAGCCGGCAGCTGCACGCCCGTGGGATCCGGCCGGCGCGGATCGGTGAGATGTGGCGTGCCTACCACTCGCTGACCGAAACGGAGAGCCAACGGTCGTTCATCCGGACCCTCCGATCGGTCATCGACCCCGGCGGCCAGACGGTCAGCGCGCTGGACCGTCTCTACCTCGCCGCCGGGCTGCCGACGCTGATCGTCTGGGGCGACCGCGACACGATCATCCCGGTGAAACACGCGCATGCCGCCCACGAGGCGATCCCGGGGAGCCGGCTCGAGATACTCGAGGGGGTCGGGCACTTCCCACACGTCGAGGCTCCCGGGCGTTTCCTGGACGTCCTCGTCGACTTCTTTCGGACCACGGAGCCGCACGTGTTCGACTCGGGAGAGCTTCAGGGGCTGCTTCGGCAGCGAGCGGCGACCGGCTGACCGCGGGTCTGCTCCAGCGGGGCCCCTTCGACGAGGGCTTGCTGCAGACGGTTGGCGGTCGCGACGTCCGGCGTTCGTGACGCCAGCACGTCGGCGTAGAGGAACGACTCCCCGAGACGCACCAGCGCGTACGCGAGGGCGTCCGGCTCGATGAGCGGCACCAGGCCGAACTCCGCCATGTCGGCGCGCAGCGATGCGGCGACGAAGGCCACGACCCCGGTCTGCACGCGGCCACGCGGATCGGTGAGGACCCGCATCGTCAGGGCCGGCTCCTCGTCCAGCAGCCGCCGCAGAACCGTGGACTGCGACACGATCGCGTTGACCTCTCGCCCGGTCCCGGGGGTGCGCAGGGCACCGGGCGGCCGCTCCCAATCCCAGCGGCGAGCGGCGGTTCGCAGCGTCCGCTCGGTGAGCAACCAGAGTGCCTTGCTGAGCAGGGCCTCCCGTCCGCCGTGATGGCGGAACAGCGTCACGCGCGACATGCCCAGCTCGTCGGCGAGACCCTGCATGTCCAGCCGCCGACCGTCGAGCAGCCATCGCGCGGCTAGCGCCACCGCCGGCGGACTGTTGGCGAGGTTGACCACCGGGCCCGCGGTCAGTCGGTGCCCGGCGCGGTGGCGGGGGCCGGCCCCGCACCGGCGAAGACCGCGTCGACGATCGCCTGGGCCAGCTCCCCGTACGGGGGCAGGAACGCGTCGATCAGGTCACCGGTCCCGCGGACAACCACGCCGCGCGGATTGGAGAACTCCCGGAACCCTTCGATCCCGTGGTGGCGTCCGTTGCCGCTCTGCCCGACCCCCCCGAAACCGAGCGACGGCAGGCTTCCCTGGGCGGCGCAGGCGTTGACGCACGCGCCACCGGAAGTGGTCTGCCGCAGCACGTGCTCGGCGACTGCCGGGTCCCGGCTGTAGACGTACAGACCCAGCGGTCGCTCGCCGGCGTTCAGCTCGGACAGGGCGTCATCGAGGTCGTCGTAGGGGATGACCGGCAGGATCGGACCGAAGATCTCCTCGTTCATGATCCGCAGGTCCTTCGGCGGATCCACGACCAGCGCCAGCGGGAGCCGCCGCGTCGTGCGGTCGCCCTCGCCGCCCAGTGTGACGATTCGCGCGCCGGCCGATCGGGCCTCGTCGAGCAGCGCGACGATTCGCTCCCAGTGCCGCTCGGTGATGATCCCGGTGCAGTCCGCTGAGGAGGCGTAGCCGGGCAGCTCCGCCGTCACGTACCGCTCGGCATGTTCGACGAAGGCGTCCACCTGCCCCCGCGGAACCAGCACGTAGTCGACCGAGATGCACATCTGGCCGTTCTTGACGAGCTTGGTCCCGACGATGCCGCGAACGCTCTCGGCGTCGACGCTGTCGCTCGCCAGGATGACCGGGCATTTGCCACCCAGCTCGAGCGTCACCGGCACGAGGTTCTCGGCTGCGGCCCGCGCCACTTCGCGTCCGATCGCGGGGCTGCCGGTGTAGAGCAGGTGGTCCCAGCGCAGCGTCGGGAACTCCCGTGCCAGCATCAGGCCGCCGACCGACACCGCGACCCGGTCTTCGGGGAAGGTGTCCGAAACCATCTGACGCAACAGTTCCGCGCAGGCCGGGGTGTAATCCGAGGGTTTGATGATCACTCGGTTACCGGCGGCGAGCATCTCGACCAGCGGTCCGAGCGCCAGCTCGAAGGGGAAGTTCCACGGAACGATGTTCCCGACGACCCCTTTCGGCTGGTAGCGCACACCTGCCCGTGCCGTGCCGAAGAGAGCCGGATCGGTCTGTCGCCCGTCCTCCGCCATCCAGCCGTCCAATGCCTCCACCGCGGCTGCCGCGCGGCCGGCAACGCTGAGGACCTCCACCAGGTCGGTGAACAGCTCCGGATGCACCGCGAAGTCCTCGCTGATCGCCTTCCGGATCGCTTCGCGGTGGCCCAGCATCATGCCGGCCAGTTCGAACAGCTGTCCCTTGCGCTCCTCCGCCGTCGGATACGGATCGGCAAGGAAGGCCTTGCGCTGCGCCGCGTGCAGTCGGTGCAACTCCGCGATTGCCGGCCCGTCGTCGACCGCAGGTGTGCTGGGCGGAGTCACGAGCGTCGTCACGATGCCTCCTGGAGGGTGCGGGTTCGTCCCGGCTCGCGCGCGCGGGCCAGCGAAAACACGCGAATGATACATCTCTCGCTTCTGTTGCAAACCCCCGTCGAGCGGTGCCATGCTGGCGCTCGCCGCCGAGCCCGTCGGGAGCACCATGACCAACAGCGCCGAGACCGCGCCGGAGCACGTCGATGTCGTGATCGTCGGTGCGGGCCTGTCCGGGATCGGAGCGGGCTGTCACCTTCAGACCGAGGCGCCGGGCACCTCGTACGCGATCCTCGAGGCGCGCGATACCAGCGGGGGGACCTGGGATCTGTTCCGCTATCCGGGCGTCCGCTCGGACTCCGACATGTTCACCCTCGGCTACTCGTTCCGCCCGTGGACGGGCGCGAAGTCCATCGCCGACGGTCCGGACATCCTGGGCTATGTCCGGGGAACCGCTGCCGAGCACCGGGTCGATCAGCACATCGAGTACCGGTCCCGGGTCATCCGCGCGGACTGGTCCAGCGAGGACGCACGGTGGACCGTGACCGTTGCGCGGGGGGAGTCGGGCGAGCGCAGCATCAGGACCTGCAGATTTCTCTACCTGTGCTCGGGCTACTACCGCTACGACGAGGGATACACGCCGACGTGGCCCGGCCGCGAGGAGTTCACCGGCGAGATCGTGCACCCGCAACATTGGCCGGACGACCTCGACGTCACCGGCAAGCACGTTCTCGTCATCGGCAGCGGTGCCACCGCGGTCACCTTGGTCCCGGCACTGGCCGAGTCCGCCGCGCGAGTGACCATGGTTCAGCGGTCCCCCTCCTATGTCATGCCGTTACCTGCGGAGGACCCGATCGCGCGCCTGCTGCGCAAGGTGCTGCCCGCGCACCGGGCCTATGCCGCGGTGCGCTGGAAGAACGTGCGGATAGCGACCGCTGTGTACGGCTTCTGTCGCAGGCACCCCGATCGGGCCCGCGCAATGTTGCGGCGGATGGCCGTCAAGCGGCTGCCGCCGGGCTTCGACGTGGACACTCACTTCAATCCGACCTACGCGCCCTGGGACCAGCGGATGTGTCTGGTTCCGCAGGGCGACTTCTTCGCGGCGATCGCGTCCGGCAGGGCCGAGGTGGTCACCGACCACATCGACGCATTCACGGCGCGCGGGCTGCGGCTGCGGTCCGGCCGCGAGATCGCCGCCGACGTGGTGGTCACCGCGACCGGGTTGAACCTGCTGCCGCTCGGCGGGATCGAGCTGACCCTCGACGGGGAGCCGGTGCGGATCCCGGAGCGCGTCGCGTACAAGGGGATGATGCTCGACGGCGTGCCAAATCTGGCGTTCGCCCTGGGATACACCAATGCCTCCTGGACGCTCAAGGTCGACCTTGTCTCGGCCTACGTGGCCCGACTCTTGCGTTTCATGACGCACAACGGCTATGCCTCCGTCACGCCGCGGCTCCCGCCCGAGCCGATGCGGACGACCCCTTTCATCGACATGACGTCGGGATATTTCGAGAGGTCGCGCGGGTTGCTACCCCGCCAGGGGGACCACGCACCCTGGCGGCTCCAGCAGCACTACGGCAAGGATTCGGGGCTGTTTCTCGGGCCCGTAGACGCCGCGGAGCTGGAGTTCCAGCGCAGCCGCGGCACCGCTCGGGTCGAGGTCGCCGGCGGAGGCCCGCACTGAACCTCACGCAGCGGCGCGTCGTGGGCGCGCTCTCCGCCACGGCCGGGGTGGCTGCCGTCCTTCGGCGCAAACGCTCAGCGGGTCTCGACCTGCGCGACCTGACCGGGAAGACGGCGGTCGTGACCGGTGCGGGCTCGGGGATCGGTCGGTCGCTCGCGACCTTGCTCGGCCGGCGGGGTGCGTTCGTCCACGTGGCTGACCTCGACGGAGCAAGCGCCGCGGCCGTCACGCAACAGGTTCGTGCCGCCGGCGGCCAGGCCTTGGCGCACACCGTGGACGTGTCCGACGCCGAGGCGGTCGCACGGTTGGCGGAGGACGTCTTCCAACGGGGCCCGGTGGACCTGCTGTTCAACAATGCCGGCATCGGACACGCCGGCGATGTGGCCGATACGCCGCTGGCGGATTGGCGACGGCTGATCGACGTCAACCTGATGGGCGTCGTGCACGGCCTGCATGCGTTCCTACCGCGGATGCTCGCGCAGGACCGAGCCGCCCGCATCGTCAACACCGCGTCGATGGCTGGGTTCGTGCCGGTCCCTGGGCTGGCCGCGTATTCGGCGACCAAGGCGGCGGTTGTGGGCTTGAGCGACGCTCTGGACATGGAGCTCGCCGGGACTCAGGTCCGGGTGTCCGCGCTGTGCCCAGGGGTCATCGACACGGCCATCGTCAGCACATCGACGTTGCGTGGCGCGTGGGCGGGACGACAGGCTCGGGCGGTTGACCTGTACGCCAAGCGGGGAACGTCGCCCGACATCGTCGCCAAGCAGGCGCTGGCCGGTGCGGCCCGGGGCCGGACCGTCATCGCGACCCCGCGCTACCAGGTCGTACCGCACTGGCTTCTGAAGCGGATGCTCCCGCCGGCCGGCCGCGCGGTGTCGCTCGCCATCCTTCGGTTCGCCAGCAAGGAGGGGTGAGCAGGCGGCTGGCGGGTCAGAAGTAGTGCCGCCTGCCCCCGACCGCCCGGCCGGTGGATCCCAGGAGGACTAGTACGGCTCCGACGATCAGCAGGATGATCCCCAGCGTCCACAAGATCGCAATCTTGGCGACGAAGCCGATCAGGAGCAGAACGATGCCAAGAACGATCATGCCGAGCCTCCTCGGTTGCGGAAACGCGTGCCGTTGTTATGCCCAGGCTGGGGGGCGCCCATGCCATCCGCCGCTCTGGCGTCCATTTCCGGCGACGGGCAGCGGAGGATCGCTCAGGGCTTACCGGACTGCAGGGCGAACCAGATCAGCGGGACCTGGAGCGGGAGCCGGATCCAGGCGAGCACCTTCGTTGTCGCGTCATGCCCCTGCTGGGCGGTGATGGCTTGTTGCAGGTTCGCCGGCCAGATCGCCACGAGCAGGACAGCGGCGGCGACCCCCGCCCAGCGGTCCCGGCGCCACAGCCCGGCGGCACAGGTCAACTCGGCCACCCCGCTGGTTTCCACCAGCCCGGTCCGCCACGGGAGAAAGCGGGGGACGATGGGGGTGAAGGTCGCCGGGTGGACCAGATGGATCACGCCGCTGACGGTGAAGGCGGCCGCAACGATCCAGGGCAGCCGGGAGCCAGTCGCCTTCACCGGCTCACCGTAGGACAGTCGGCCAGGAGCCGAACGAATTCCAGGTCGGCCTAGCTGTCGAAGTTGAGCAGCAGCTACAAGCGATCATGCCCTCTAGCTGGACGTTTGCTCTCGTTGTCAAGGCCGCTAGCTCGCCGTTTGCTCATCTGGGTTCACGCTTCGCCTGTCATCGGGGGCCCGCCCTCGCGGGTCGACCTCTGCCCGGCCCGGCCGCCCAGCAGAGCGGCTCTCGACCGTTTCACGGGTCGATCATTCTGAAGATCGGAGCTTACTGAGCGCTCGCCGGCTCCGACTCGCCTGCTCCGTCGATGATGTTCGTCGTATTCATCGTCAACAACGTCGTCATCGTCAAAGGCAACAACGTCATCGTGCTCGGCACAACGCCGGTATCAGCTGCGCACGAAATCCAGCAGCGGTCGGTGGTCGCCGCGATCCGCGGCCTGGAGCGCGCCGATGTAGGTGCGCCTCGCAGCGCTCGTTGTGATGGTCAGGTTCGCCCGGCCCCATGAGAACCGCTCGCCACCAGCCACCCACACCAGCAGGTCGGTCATCTCGCGCGAGTGCCTGCCGTTGCCGTTGGGGAAGGGGTGGATCTCGACGAGCCGGTGGCGAAAACGGCACGCGGCCTCGTCAAGAGGCATTGGGGTCGTGCCGCTCACCCGGATCCGCGTGTCTGCAACCAGGTTGGCGACGACTTCCGTTATCTGCCACCAGTCGATACCGATGGTTTTGCCGCTGAGCCGGTACTTCCCGGCCCACGCCCAAACGTCGCCGAACATGTCGGCGTGCAGGTCGCGCACCGACCGCTCGGTCAGCAGCCGTTCCAGCGTCAGCTGCTTCCGGCGCCACTCGAGCCGCGCTGCCAGGATGTTCTCGGCCTCGGCCCGGTTGAGGCCCTCGCGGTCCGCGATCCAGCTCGGTAGCAGCTGCTCTCGTTCCTCCGGGTCCAGTGGAGTCCCACCGGGCGGCGCTTCACCAAGCCAGCTCGTCACCGTCGTCGCCTCTCCCTTGCGGCGAGCCGTCAGCGCTGTCGTGTCGTGGTGGACAACGCCCGCGAGTGCTGGGGCACGCGCAGGGCACGCGCAGGGCACGCGATGGCGCCGAGCCGGCGGCCGTTCGATGCCCGGGCACAGTGCGGGCACGCGCGAGACGCGCTCAGGTCCACACCGGCACGCGCAGGGCACACCGAGGGCACGCTCGCGGCGGAAAGTTGTGTCGTGAGCATCCGCGACCCTCGCCTCGCCGAGCGGGCATCGAACGCGCGCGCCGCATCGCTATCGGGGCCGTCGCGAGCGCCGTTCGCCGGGGCGGCGACGAGCCGAGGCCGGGAAGGCGCACCTTCGAACCCGGGCACGGCGCCGCCCGGCATCGCCGGTCACGTGCCTGACTGTCTCTGGACGCACCAGGAGACGGCCGCGTTCCTGCGCATCCCGGACGCCACCTTGCACCAGCTCAACTACAAGGGCACCGGGCCGCGGTCGTTCAAGGTCGGGCGGTACCGGCGCTACGACCCGCTGGACGTTGCGGCATGGCTCGAAGGCACGGGCCTCCGACGCGCCATTCAGGGATTACCTGTCGCCGCACGACTATAGTAGGGGTATCCGTACCTGAGTGGGGAGGCCCGATGAATCTATCGCGGCCGATCTCGTGCGTCGTGCCGACGCTCGATGGGCCAGTGTTCGAGGTGCTGGCGCGGACGGTACAACCACTGACCGGCCGTCAGGTCCATCGGCTCGCGGGCACCGGGTCCGAGGCCGGCGTCCGCAAGGTTCTCGCTCGCTTGGTCGAGCAAGGCCTGGTGAGCGTGACCGAAGCTGGCCCCAGTCTGCTCTACGTGGCGAATCGCGCCCACCTGAGCTGGCCGGCGGTCGAGGTGCTCACGTCACTTCGGAAATCACTACTCGACAGGCTGACGAGTCTGTTTCCCACGTGGGATCCGATTCCCCTGCACGTCAGCGTCTTCGGCTCGGCAGCCCGGCGAGACGGGGGAATGGACAGCGACATCGATCTCTTCGTCCTGCGGCCCGAAGACGTCGGGGAGGACGACGAACCCTGGGCCGGAAACGTCGACCACCTCAGGGAGCATGTCCTGGCCTGGACAGGTAACCGGTGCCGGGTCTTTCAGCTCGACGCCGCCCGGCTCCGCGAGCACGTCCGGGCGCGTGACCCGCTGATTGACGAGTGGCAACGAGACGCAATCACGGTGCACGGCCCCGCCCCGACGACGATCGTCACGCGGCTCGGCGAGCGTCGACGGTCGAGGGCGTCGAGGTGAGCCCCCGTCCCCGCGGCCGGACGCAGCCTTGCGATCGCGCGAGCGCGCAGCAACGACTGCGGGATGCCCAGGCGTTCCTCGCTGTGGCCGATCTCGTCGCGGACGACGGCGACCAGCTGGCAACGCCGTCTGTCACCGCGTCGCTGGCCGTGCTCGCCGGCATTGCCGCCTCGGACGCCGCGTGCTGCGCCGTGCTTGGGCTGAGGGCGCGCGGTGAGGATCATCAACAGGCACTCGATCTCGTCCGTGAGAACAGCCCGGACGGTTTGGCGATGGCGCGCGACCTCGGCCGGCTCCTATCGGTGAAGGACGACGCGCAGTACGGGCTGCTCGGCGTCAGCGCGCAGCGAGCGCGCAGTGCCCGGGGGCAGGCGAGGCGGCTGTTCGAGGCGGCGGACCGCCACGTGCGATGGCGCTGAGACTCAGGCCTGCTCGGCGAGCGGCGCCTCCGGGGCGAAGATCGTGTCGGTTGCAAGCCGGATCTTGTCCTCGGCCGACGGCATGAGGTGTAACGGCACAGTCGGATATCAGAACCATCTGAATGGGGGTCAGTCAGTCCCGGGAAGGGCGGCGGCTGAGGTCGGCGGCTGAGGTCGGCGGCGTAGCTCGTCCAGTCACCCGCGGCGGCGCGTTGCCAGGCGACGGCGACGGTGATGTGGATCCCAAGCATGCGGGCGAGCAGCGCAGCGGGGAGTTCGGTGGCTAGCTGGAACAGCGCGGTGGAATTGGAACTTCCGTGATGTACAAATGGTTGGAGCGACTTCGTCACCGTGGCCCGGTGGCCGAGCCCCGGGTTCTCGCGGTCGGTTTGGTTGCCGCACTCGGCCTGGCGAGTTCGTAGCGCATGCGCGCTACATTGCGGTATACTGTTCCTGAGGTAGGGAGGTCACCGTGGCTGCCAGCACGTCGTTTCGCATCAGCGACACCGCCAAAAGCCGGCTCGCGTCACGCGCCGCGCGCGACGGCGTCACCGCTACATCTTTGCTCGACCAGCTCATCGTCGAGGGGATCGACCAGCTCGATTATTCGGGCATCGTCTTCCGGGGACCGGCGCACGAGCGGCGCGCCGCCCTTGCCGCCGGCCCGGACGTCTGGGAGGTGATCGCGCGCCTGCAGGAACTCGACGGCAGCGAGGAACAGCGGATCAGCATGCTGGCCGCCGAGGTGGATCTGCATCCACGGCTCATCCGGATCGCCCTCGATTACGCCGCTGAGCACCCAGAGGAGATCGGGCGGCGGATCGAGACCAACCGGGCCATGGCCCAGCAAAGCCAGCGGGTGGCACGGCAGCGGGAGGCGCTGCTGGCGTGACCGCCTTCCTCATCGATGAGATGTTCCCCCGGGCCACCGCCGGGCTGCTGCGCGACACCTACGGGCATGACGCGGTCCACGTGGTCGAGGCCGGTCTGCGCGCGGCCGACGACGCGCACGTGGCGATCGCCGCGCGGGCGGACGGCCGCGTGATTGTCACCGAGAACGTCACGGACTTTTCCGCCGAACGTGGCCTGGTGCTGGTGTTCGTCCTGAAGAAGAACCTGCCCGCAGGAGGTGGGCAGGCCGCCGCGCTCGCCATGCTCCTCGACCGCTGGACACATGACCACCCAGACCCCTACCTCGGTCCACACTGGCCGCAAGTGGACTGAGCAACTCCCGCGCGGAGCTAATCGCGGCACAGGAAGAGGTTCTGCGTGTCGGTGCCGGACGTAGGAACGTCCCCCTGATGCGCTGCGGGCTTGGTGTCCCATCGCAGGAGGAGGACGTTCATGGCGGACGGTAGTGGCGTGTCGCGGGGTGATCGCAACCGCAACGCGAAGCTGTCCCGGTTGCGTGAGCTGGTGCCGGTGACGACCGCGATCATCGGAATCAACCTGGCTGACAACAAGCAGACGGTCGTGGTCTGTCACCAGGATTCGAAGGTGCTGGCCCGTCGCACGTTCCGGTGCCGGGCCTGGGATTTGGGGGCCGCGCTGGACTGGGCAGCCGAGCGCGCGGCGGCGAAAGGGTTCGCTGGGGTGACGGTGTCGTACGAGCCGACCGGCCACCGCTGGCGGATCCTCGGGCAACTCGCAGCCGAACGGTTCATGCCCTTCGGCTGTGTGCAGCAATCGCCTTGAGACAAGCGTCTTGCTTACCTGCGAGAGTCGAGCATGCGTTGCATGGAATCGGCCGCCTCGCGCAACAGCGTGGGCATCACGTGTACGTCCGCGGCGTGAAGCTCTCGTCCCTGTGACCCAGGTACTCGGCGACAGCACGGATGGAGACGCCCTGCTCGAGCCAGTTCGAGGCGCAGTAGTGCCGCAACGCGTGCATGCCGTTGTCCCGCGTCGTCGGCACGCCAGCCGCCTTCAACGCCTCCTTCCAATGAACGCGTTGACGTAGTTCTTGTTCAGCGGCTTGCGCTCCCGGCTCGTGAAGACGAGCGTGGCGCTCGCGGTCGGTGCCTTGGGTGCGTCCGGGTCCTTCCACGGCAGCGTCACCTCGATCGGTGGGCACACCCGGATGTGCTCGGCCAGCACCATCGCGAGAGCGTCGGAGAGCGGGACGTCAGGCGTCGAGGAGTACTTCGGCGGGGCGAAGATCAGCTGGTTCGGCACGTACTTGACCTGGCGCACCACGTGGATCGTGCGGCGCAGGAAGTCGATGTCCTCCACGGTGAGCCCGAAGATCTCGCCCTGGCGCAGCCCGGCGCCGGCGGCGACCGGGGGCAACGCCCGGTACCGGTCCGGGTGCGCCGCCATCACCGCCACCACCTGGTCCCGCGACCACGGCACGACCCGACGGCGTGGCACGGTCGGCCTCGACATGGCCGAGGACTGGCACGGGTTCTTTACGATCAGGTCGTCCTCGACCGCCGCCCGCAGGATCGCCGAGAAGTGCACGAAGATCTGCCGGGCCGACGACGGCGCCATCGACGAGCGCAGCCCGGCCAGCCAGGCTTGCACCGCGGACGGCTTGATCGCGCCGAGCGCGACCCTCTCCTAGTTCGGCTGGATGTGTATCCGCAGCCGGAGCTCGACCTGCACCCGGCTCGACGGGTCGAAGGTCTGCGCGGCCAGCCATGGCTGGGCGTACGGCCCGAAGAGCGTCCTCCCACCGGCCGGGTCGAGGTAACGGCCGCGGGCCACGTCGGCGGCCATCAGGGTCACGTACCGCTCGGCGTCCATCTTCCGGTCGAACGACTTCGCGTGCCGCCGCCCGGTGTCGTCGGCGTAGGAAGCGAGCCAGCGCCGACCGGTCCCGTGCCGGGCGGTCTTCACCAAAGACCGTCCGGCCCCGGCTTGAACCACTGGTCGCGTACGTGCGCCACGACCCCAGTTTTAGATGATCGTTTGCTCTACGTTTGCTGAGACGTCGAGGACAGCCGGCAACTAATGAGAACCAACGAGGAGTGTTTCCCCAAGTCAGCGGCCCTTTAGCTCAGATCACCCGAGCCGCAGGGCCCCGCTCACTAGATGTCGTAGTAGAGGGCGAACTCGTAGGGGTGCGGGCGCAGCCGGACCGGGTCGACTTCGTTCGCCCGCTTGTACTCGATCCAGGTGTCGATCGCGTCCTGGGTGAACACGCCGCCTTCGAGGAGAAACTCGTGGTCGGCCTCGAGGGCTTCCAGGACCGCCTCGAGCGAGCCCGGCACCTGCGGCACCGCCGCGTGCTCGTCGGGTGGCAGCTCGTAGAGGTCCTTGTCGATCGGCTCCGGGGGCTCGATCTTGTTGCGGATCCCGTCCAGGCCGGCCATGAGCATCGCGGCAAATGCCAGGTAGGGGTTGCAGGACGGGTCCGGCACCCGGAACTCGATCCGCTTCGCCTTCGGGTTCGAGCCGGTGATCGGGATCCGACAGCAGGCCGACCGGTTGCGCTGTGAGTAGACGAGGTTGACCGGTGCCTCGTAGCCGGGCACGAGGCGCCGGTAGGAGTTCGTGGTGGGGTTCGTCCACGCCAGCAGGGCGGGGGCGTGCCTGAGCAGCCCGCCGATGTAGTAGCGGGCGATGTCGGACAGCCCGGCGTAGCCGATCTCGTCGTAGAAGAGAGGGTTCCCGTCCTTCCACAGCGACTGGTGGCAGTGCATGCCGGAGCCGTTGTCCTGGAAGATCGGCTTGGGCATGAACGTCGCCGTCCGACCCTCCGCCCGGGCCACGTTCTTGACCACGTACTTGAAGACCATGAGGTTGTCCGCGGTCTTCAGCAGGGTGTCGAACCTGAAGTCGATCTCAGCCTGGCCGGCGGTCCCCACCTCGTGGTGCTGCATCTCCACGTCGATGCCGCAGGCGATCAGCTGGCGAACCATTTCCGAGCGAAGGTCGGTGAAATGGTCGGTCGGCGGCACCGGGAAGTAGCCGCCCTTGTAGCGCGGCTTGTAGCCCTTGTTGCCGCCCGGCTCCTCCCGCCCGGTATTCCACGCCGCCTCGACCGAGTCGATGTAGTGGTACGAGGAGTGCGGCGTCGTGTCGTAGCGGATTTCGTCGAAGATGTAGAACTCCGCCTCGGGCCCGAAATAGGACGTGTCGGCGATGCCGCTGCCGAGCAGGTATGCCTCGGCCTTACGGGCGATGTTTCGCGGGTCCCGGGTGTAGGCCTCGCCGGTCAGCGGGTCGTGGATGAAGAAGTTGAGAACGAGCGTCGAGTGGGTCCGGAACGGGTCCATGAAGGCGGTCGACGGGTCCGGCAGCAGCAGCATGTCGGACTCGTGGATCTGCTGGAAGCCCCGGATCGACGAGCCGTCGAACATCAGTCCGTCGGTGAACACCGACTCGCCGAAGTTCTCGGTCGGGAAGGTGAAGTGCTGCATGACCCCCGGCAGGTCGCAGAATCGAACGTCGATGAACTGCACGTCGTTCTTCTTGATGTAGCCGAGAACCTCACCGGCGTCGTTGAACATGCAACCCCTCCCGGGCCCGAAATTAAGCCCCACGACCGTACTGGTCGCGGCCTCGGCCTGAAGGGGTCAACGTATCCAGTGGCGGTTTCCCGGCGGTGACCCGGGTGTTTCCGGCGCGTTACGCCCCGGCCGGCCGGGTAGCGTGCCACGGTGACCAGCCCGCCTCGAGGGGATCCGACTGCGCCGATCCCCGGTGCGACAGCCGGGATCGGCCGGCGGCTCGGGGCCTTCGCCCTGGACGCGGTGGCCAGCGACCTGATCGCACTGTTGTTCGGCCAGGTGGCGTGGTGGAACGCGCTGGTCCTGTTCGTCGAGTACGTAGTGCTGCTCGGCGTCGGGGGCCAGACCCTCGGGATGTTCGCCAGCCGGATCCGGGTCGTCCCGGTTGCCGGCGGGCGGCTCGACCTCCGCTGGGTGCTCGTGCGCACCGTGCTGCTGTTCCTGCTGGTCCCCGCGGTGATCATCGACAAGAGCGGACGCGGCCTGCACGACCGGGCCAGCGGAACCGCGGTCGTGCGGGTCTGACCAGGACCGTCAGAGGACCGTCAGAGGACCGTCAGGACCGTCAGCGCAGGCGGCCCCGTGGCATCCGACCGGGCCGCGGTAGCGGCCCCTTCGGCATCGGCGGCCCCGCGGCCCCGAGCGCGCGCAGCCGGGCCTCCAGCGCGTCGACCTGCTTTGGTCGCAGGTTGCGGGGCAGCTTGGCGACGTGCGCCTGCAGTTTGCGCAGGGTGATCTGACCGTCGGCGTCCCCCACGCTCACGTCGTAGATCGGGGTCTCCGGGGCAACCCGGCTGATCCGTTTCTTCTCCTGCCCGAGCAGCTCCCGAACCCGGGCCGGAGCGCCCTCCCCGACGAGCAGGACGCCGGGGCGCCCGATCGCGCGGTGCACGAACTCGTAGTTGCGGGTGACCGCGACCGCCGGGGTGACCCGCCAGTCGCCGCGCATCGACTGCAGGATGGCCGCCGCCGCGCCGGGCTGGCCCTCCACCTGCGCGTACACCGCCGCGTTCGCCCGTCGCCCGAAGATGGTGGTGCCGAGGACGACTGCGGTCAGCACCCCGAGGATCGCCAGGTAGACCAGGTGGCCGATGAGCACGCCGACCCCGACGAAGACCGCCAGCACGCCGAGCCCGGGGCCGAGCAGGAGCAGCGGCAGCCTCCGATCCCGGGCGTAGGCCAGCTTGTACACGGCCCGGATCTGCGCAAGCCGCTTGGGCTTGTCCGCGTCGGGGGCCGCGGGGGAGCCGGCCGGGGGGGTGCGCGCCATAGGGCGCCAGGATACGGAAGCTCGGCTAGCCCCCGGCTAGCCCCCGACTAGTGCCGCCACATCCGGCAGCGCCGCCGCCTCGATCGCCTGGTGCGCCATCGACCACAACATCGCCCTCTCCCCGTCGGCCACCTGGGCCTGCCAGGCGTTCCGGCGGGCAACCAGCTGTCCGCCGTGGGGGAACAGGAGCAGCGTGGTTTCCCGCGTGATCCGGATGGTTTCGCCGAGCAGGGCTAGCGGCAGTGCTCGCAGGACGGGCATCGGGTGCCTCCTCTCCTCACGCTCACGGTGCCAGTCCAAAGTTGCGGGTTTGTGTCGGTTTCGAAAACGTTAGTCGACGGCGGACGCGGCCGTGCGAGACGCCGACGCGTAGAGCCGGCCGGCGCGGTAGGACGAGCGCACCAGGGGTCCGCTCATCACGCCGGCGAACCCGAGATCCGTCGCGGTTCGCGCGATCGAGTCGAACTCCTCCGGGGTCACCCACCGGGCGACCGGGTGGTGGCGCGGGCTCGGGCGCAGGTACTGGGTGATCGTGACCAGGTCGCACGAGACGCCGCGCAGGTCGGCCAGCGCCGCGTCGATCTCCGCCCGGGTCTCGCCGAGACCGAGGATGAGGTTCGACTTGGTCACCAGCCCGGCGTCGTGGGCGGCCCGCAGAACCGTCAACGAACGTTCGTAGCGGAAACCGGGACGGATCTCGCGGAACAGCCGGGGCACGGTTTCGAGATTGTGCGCCAGCACCTCCGGTGCGGACCCGAATACCTCGGCCAGTTGCCCCTCGCGCCCGGAGAAGTCCGGGATGAGCAGCTCGACCCCGCATCCCGGAACCGCGGCGTGGATCTCGCGCACCGTCTGCGCGTACAGCCACGCGCCGCCGTCCGGAAGATCGTCGCGGGCCACCCCGGTCACTGTCGCGTATCGCAGACCCATGCTGGCCACGCTTGCGGCGACCCGGCGCGGCTCGTCGCGGTCGAGCGGCAGCGGCCGTCCGGTGTCGATCTGGCAGAAGTCGCAGCGCCGGGTGCAGGCGTCGCCGCCGATCAGGAAGGTGGCTTCGCGGTCCTCCCAGCACTCGAAGATGTTCGGGCATCCGGCCTCCTGGCAGACCGTGTGCAGCCCCTCCCGGCGGACCAGCTCGGTCAGCGCGGTGTACTCCGGTCCGAAGGCCGCCCGGGTCTTGATCCACGGCGGTTTGCGTTCGATCGGCGTCGCGCTGTTGCGGACCTCCACCCGGAGCAGCCGGCGCCCCCCGGCGTCAGACATGCGCCGGCTCGAGTCGGATCTCCGCAGCCATGGCTTGCGCCACTTTTTCTTCAACGACACCCCGCGCCTCACCCACCCCGACGGTCTGGCCGAGTTCCCGGGTGAGGCTGGTCACCCCGGCATCGGTGATGCCGCACGGCACGATCCGATCGAACCCGGAGAGGTCCGCGTCGCAGTTGAGCGCGAAGCCGTGCAGGCTCACCCCGCGGGCCACCCGGACGCCGATCGCGGCGATCTTGCGGTCCGGTCCGTCGTCGCGCACCCATACCCCGCTGCGACCCTCGACCCGCCCGGTGGCCAGGCCGAAATGGGCGCAGCTGTCGATCAGGGCCCGCTCGAGCCGCCGTACGTGGGCGACGACGTCGAAGGCCGGCAGCTTGCAGATCGGGTAACCGACGAGCTGACCGGGACCGTGCCAGGTGATCCGCCCGCCCCGGTCGACGTCGATCACCGGGGTCCCGTCGGCCGGGCGCTCCCAGGCCTCGGTGCGTCGCCCGGCGGTGTACACCGGCGGGTGCTCGAGGAGCAGCAGGGTGTCCGGGATCTCGCCGGCCACACGCTGCTCGTGCAGCCGCCGCTGCCAGGCCCACGCCGCCTCGTACCCGACGACCCCGGCGTGCACGCAGACGAGTTCGGCCATGCCACCAGCGTACGGCGGTTGTGGACGGCCGGCGGAATACCGCCAACCGCGTGCTTTCATCCGGGGCGTGCCCGCCATCTGGTCGCTGCCCGGATACACCGTGCTCGCCCCGGAACGCCGCTCTGCGGCTTGGCGCGGCCGGGACGCCCGGACCGGCGCCGAGGTTCGGCTGCTCCGGCTGGCCGCCCGGGACGTCGTCGCGGTCGACGAAGGTTTCGTCGTCGTCACCGATCCGCAGCCCGGGACTGCACCGGCTCCGGTGCCGGTCCGGGATCGCCGGCGCTGGCCGGGGCGGCTCGTCATCGCCGGGCTGCTCGGGCTGGCGATTGCGCTCGGTGCCGCCTGGGGGAGGTCCGCGGCAACCCGCCCGGCGGGCTGGCCCGGCGCCGGCGCGGACTGGACCGGCCTGCTCGGCCGGCTCGACGCCGACCGGGCGGCCGCGTTCGTGACCGCGGACCCCGGCGAGCTGGCCCGGGCCGACGCGGCCGGCTCGGCGCTGCTGTCAGCCGACCTGGCCGGCTTCGCTTCGCTCGGGGCGAGCGGGGCGCACGCCCGCGGTTTCTCGATCCGCGTGCTCTCGGCGCGGGTGGTTGCCGCCGGGCGGGGAACCGAGCTGCTCCGGGTGATCGACACCGCGTCGCCCTACGACCTCCTCGACCGGTCCGGCCGGCTCCTCGAGGCCGTGCCCGGGCGTGGGCCGACGGCATGGCTCGTCACGCTGGTGTCCACCGCCGCCGGCTGGCGGCTCGCCTCGGTGCTGCCGGCGAGCTGAAAGCGGCTACAGAACCGCCGCCAGCGCCCCGTCGAGGTCCGGATGGGTGAAGTCGAAACCGGCGGCCTCGAGGGCCTCCGGCAGCACCCGCGCCGAGGCCAGGACCCCTTCGTCGGCGAAGCCGCCCAGGGCGATCCGCAGCGCGGCCGCGGGCACTACCAGTGCCGCCGGGCGGTGCACGGCCCGGCCGAGGGCCGCGGTGTACTCCCGGTTGCGCACCGGGAGGGGGGCGGTGAGGTTGACCGGCCCCGCCAGGGTGCTATCGGCCAGCAGGAACTGCACGGCCGCCACCAGGTCGGGCAGGGCGATCCAGCTGAACCACTGCCGCCCCGAGCCGAGCCGCCCGCCGAGGCCCAGCTTGAACAGCGGCAGGACCTTGCGCAGGGCGCCCCCGGCGGGCGAGAGCACGATCCCGGTGCGCAGGTGGACGGTCCGCACCCCGGCCTCGGCGGCGGGGGCCGTGGCGGCCTCCCACTCCCGGCACAGGTCGGGAAGGAAGCCCGCCCCGTAGCCGGCCGACTCGTCCACCGGGTCGTCGCCGGTGTCGCCGTAGGCACCGATCGCGGAGCCGCTCAGGAAGACCGCTGGCCGCTCGGTCGCGGCGGCGATCCCGTGCGCCAGGGTGCTGGTGCTGTCGATGCGGCTGGCCCGGACCAGCCGGCGGTATTCCGGGGTCCATCGGTGGTCGCCGATCCCGGCGCCGGACAGGTTGACGACGGCGTCGGCGCCGGCCAGCAGGGCCGGGTCGAGATGGCGGCGCTCCGGCTGCCAACCGTCGGACCCGCGGACCAGGATCCGCACGTCGTGGCCGGCGGAGCGCAACGCCCGGACCAGCGCGGTGCCGAGGAAGCCGCTGGCGCCGGACACGACCACGTTCATGGTCAGAGCCCGAGCTCGCCCTCGAACTCCCCGGCCTCCAGGCGCTCCTTGACCGCCGTCAGCATCCGCGCCGCGTCGGCGCCGTCGACCAGGCGGTGGTCGTAGGTGAGGGCCAGGTACACCATGTGCCGGATGGCGACGACGGCCCCGTACTCGGGGTCCTCGACGACGACCGGCCGCCGCACGACGGTCCCAGTGCCGAGAATGCCCACCTGGGGCTGGTTGATGATCGGGGTGTCGAACAGGGCGCCGCGGCTGCCGGTGTTCGTCAGCGTGAAGGTTCCGCCGCCCAGCTCGTCCGGGGAGACCTTGTTCTCCCGGGTCCGGGCGGCCAGATCGGCGATGTTGCGGGCCAGGCCGCCGAGGTTGAGGTCGCCCGCGTCGTGGATGACCGGGACGAGCAGCCCCCGATCGGTGTCGACGGCGATCCCGAGGTGGACCCCCTCGTGGTAGGTGACGGTGCCGCCCTCGAGATCGATCGAGGCGTTCACCTGCGGGTACTCCTTGAGCGCCGCGCAGGTCGCCGTGGCGAAGAACGGCAGGAAGGTCAGCTTCACCCCCTCCCGGGCTTCGAAGTCCGCCTTGGCGGCATCCCGCAGCCGGGCGACGCGGGTGAGGTCGGCTTCCACCACGGTGGTCAGCTGCGCGGAGGTCTGGAGCGACTCGGTCATCCGGGCGGCGATGACCTGGCGCAGCCGGGACAGCTTCTCGGTGCGCCCCCGCGCCACCGGCGCCGGCGAGCTCGGCCGGGTGGCGGCCGCGGGACGCGGCTCGGCCGGCTCGGCCTTCCGCCCGGGGACCGCGGCCCCACCGGGGCGGGCGGCGTCGAGCACGTCCTGCTTGCGGATCCGGCCGCCGACCCCGGTGCCGGAGAGCTGCTCCAGATCGACCCCGTGCTCTGCGGCGAGCTTGCGGACCAGGGGGGTCACGTAGGCCCCGACCTCGCCGGCCGGCTCGTCCGGTGCCGCGGGCTCCGGCTCCGCCTCGGCGGCGGGCTCCGGCTCCGGCTCCGGCTCGGCGGCGGCCGCCGGCTTCTCCTCGGCCGCCGGCTTCTCCGCCTCGGCCGCCGGCTTCTCCGCCTCGGCCGCCGGCTTCTCCGCCTCGGCCGCCGGCTTCTCCGCCTCGGCCGCCGGCTTCTCCGCCTCGGCCGCCGGCTTCTCCGCCTCGGCCGCCGGCTTCTCCGCCTCGGCCGCCGGCTTCTCCTCGGCCGCCGGCTTCTCCTCGGCCGCCGGCTTCTCCTCCTCGGCCGGCGCACCCCCGTCGATGACCGCCAGCTCGGCGCCGACCTCGACGGTCTCGTCCTCCGCCACCTTGATCGAGGTGAGCACGCCGGCCGCCGGGGAGGGGATCTCGGTGTCGACCTTGTCCGTGGAGACCTCGAGCAGCGGCTCGTCGACCTCGACCCGCTCGCCCTCCTTCTTCAGCCAGCGGGTGACCGTCCCCTCGGTGACGCTCTCTCCGAGGCGGGGCATCGTGACTGAGGTGGCCATAGCCGGCTCGGGCTCCTTCGACTCGGTCAGCCGTGCGTGTGCAGGGGCTTGCCGGCGAGCGCCAGGTGCGCTTCGCCGACCGCCTCTGACATCGTCGGATGGGGATGGATGAGCTGCGCGACCTCGGACGGCAGCGCCTCCCAGTTGGTGATGAGCTGGGCTTCGGCGATCAGCTCACCGACCCGCGAACCGACCATGTGGACGCCGAGGACCGGGCCGTCCTTTGCCGCGACCACCTTGACCGCACCGGCGGTCTGCAGGATCTGCGACCGACCGTTGCCGGCCAGGTCGTAGGTGACCTCGACCGTCTCGTACCCGCGTTCGGCGGCTTGCGCCGAGGTCAGGCCGACCGAGGCGACTTCGGGCTCCGAGTAGGTGATCTTCGGAACGTTGACGTAGTCGACGGTCGGCGGGTTCAGTCCGCCGATCTCCTCGGCGACCATGATTCCTTCGGCGAACCCGACGTGAGCCAGCTGGAGCCCGGGCCGGACGTCGCCCACCGCGTAGATCCCGTCCACCGAGGTCCGGCAGTGTTCGTCCACCGTGACGAACCCGCGGTCCATCCCGACGCCGACCTCCTCGAAACCGAGCCCGTCGGAGACCGGCCCCCGGCCGACCGCGACGAGCAGCAGCTCGCCCTCGAGCGTCTCGCCGCCCTCGAGCGTGACCGTGACGCCGGCGTCGGTGACCTTCGCGTCGGCGAACCTCGTTCCGATCTTGAACCCGATCCCGCGCTTGCGGAAGGCCCGCTCGAGCAGCTTCGAACTGGACTCGTCCTCGAGCGGGAGCAGGTGCGGCAGGGCCTCGACGATCGTCACCTCGGCACCGAAGGAGCGCCAGATGGACGCGAACTCGACCCCGATCACGCCGCCACCGAGCACGACCGCCGACCCCGGCACCCGGTCGAGGGTCAGCGCGTCCTCGCTGGTGATGATCCGCTGATGGTCGATGTCGAGACCGGGGAGGCTGCGCGAGTAGGACCCGGTGGCCAGCACCACGTGGGCGCCGCGATAGGGCTCGTCGCCGACCTGCACCGTGTCCGGACCGACCAGCCGGCCGCTGCCCTCGACGGTGGTGATCCCGCGGCTTTTCACCAGGCCCTGCAGACCCTTGAACAGCCGGCCGACGACTTTGTCCTTGTAGCTGTTCACCCCGGCCATGTCGATGCCCTCGAGCGTCGCGTTCACGCCGACCGATGCGCTCTCCCGGGTCTGGTCGGCAACTTCGGCCGCATGCAGCAGGGCCTTCGTGGGGATGCAGCCGCGGTGCAGGCAGGTGCCGCCGACCTTGTCCTTCTCGATCATGATGACCGTCTTGCCGAGCTCCGCCGCCCGCAGCGCGCAGGCGTAGCCTCCGCTGCCGCCGCCGAGGATGACGAGGTCGGCCGATTCGCTGCTCGCCACGGGCGCTCCCTACGACACTGACGGCTGGGCTCGGCTCATCTTCGCACCCGGCGTCCGGCCCCCCGGATCAGCGTTCGACGCTCGCCAGGTAGTCGATCAGGGTCCGGATCGCCGAACCCGTCCCGCCCTTGGGGGTGCAGCCCCACGGGTCCCCCTGGTTGAACGCCGGTCCGGCGATGTCGAGATGAGCCCACCGGATGCCGTCGGGGACGAAGTCCCGGAGGAATACCCCGGCTACGAGCATGCCTCCGTTGCGATCGCCCATGTTGGCGATGTCCGCCACCTCCGAGTCGAGCGATGAACGCAGGTAGTCGGGCAGGGGCATCGCCCAGGCCGGTTCCCCGGCCCCGTCGGCCGCGGCGACCAGCTGGTCGCGAAGGTCCTCGTAGTTCGACATCACGGCGAAGGTGCGCGAGCCGAGCGCTACCAACTGGGCCCCGGTGAGGGTCGCCACGTCCACGATCACGTCCGGACGCTCCTCCCCGGCCCGGACGATGGCGTCGGCGAGGATGAGCCGACCCTCCGCGTCGGTGTTGAGAACTTCCACCGTCTTGCCGCCGTACATGGTCAGGACGTCCGAGGGGCGGATCGCCCGGCCGCCCGGCATGTTCTCGGCCGTCGGCACCCATCCGGTGACGTTCACGCCGAGCTCCAGCCGCGCCGCCGCCGCGAGGGTGGCGATCACCGCGGCGGCGCCGCCCATGTCCGACTTCATCCACTCCATGGACGCGGCGGGCTTGAGCGACAGGCCGCCGGAGTCGAAGGTGATGCCCTTGCCGACGATGGCGATCGTGGGGGCGTCCGGATCCACCCGATGGGCGATCCGGACCAGGCGCGGCGGGTGCGCGGACCCCTGGCCCACGCCGAGAATGCCGCCGAAACCGGCCTTGGCCAGAGCCTTCTCGTCCAGGATTTCGACCTCGAGGCCGAGCGGTACGCAGGTGTTGCGGGCGGCGGCGGCCAGGTCGGCCGGGTGGAGGTCCGCCGGTGGGGTGTTGACCAGGTCCCGGCAGAGCACGACCGACTCCGCCACCACGTTGGCCCGGTCGACGGCCGCTCGGACCGCCTTGTCCCGGGGCTGGTCGACCAGCACGGTCGCCGTCTGTAGCGGCGACTTCGCCTGTGCCGCGGACGCCGCGCTGCGGAAGCGGCGGAAGGCGTAGCCGCCGAGCAGCAGGCCCTCGGCGACCGGGCGGACGTCTGCCGTGTCGCCGTTTACCAGCGCGAGCGTGGTGGCCGCGCTCCGGGTCCCGGCGAGGGCCCGGGCCGCCGCTCCGGCCGCCCGGCGCAGCGTGTCGGCCGGGATCCGCGCGCCCCTTGCCGGGGTGTCGCCGAGTCCGACGGCGATCAGGGTGCCCGCGCCGATCGCACCGAGACTCGCCAGCTTGGTCACCTCCTCGGCCCGGCCGGTGGCCCCGAGCCCGCGCAGCGCGGACCGCAGACCGCCCCGGAACGCCTTGTCCACCCCCGGCGCGCCACCGGCCAGCGCGGGGCGGCCGTCGCCGCCCCGCGTGATCCCGATGATCAGGGCATCCGACGTGACTTCGGTCGGGTCGGTGCTGTTCAGGCGGAGCGTGGTCACGAGCGGTCCCCGTCGTCGTCCGGAATCTGGTCAGCAGAGATCGTAGACGGGTTTGCCGACGCCCGGCGGGCTGCGCGGTAGCGTCGCTGCGGTGACCAGCCCGCACCGTTCGCCGCTGCACGAGCAGCACGTCGCGGCCGGCGCGAAGCTCGCCGAGTTCGGCGGTTGGTTGATGCCGCTCGAGTTCCCCGGTGGCGGGGTCCTCCGCGAGCACGCCGCCGTCCGCGGTTCGGTGGGCGTGTTCGACGTGAGCCATCTGGGGAAGGCGTCGGTGACCGGCCCCGGGGCCGCCGACTTCGTCAACGGCTGCCTGACCAACGACCTGGGCCGGATCCGGCCCGGTCAGGCGCAGTACACGATGTGCTGCGACGACGCCACCGGCGGGATCGTCGATGACTTGATCGTCTACCTGCGCGACCCGGCGGAGGTCCTCCTCGTCCCGAACGCCGCGAACACCGCCGAGGTGGTCCGCCGGCTGTCGGGGGCGGCCCCGCCGGGCGTCGACGTGCGCGACGCCCACCAGAGCTACGGCGTGCTCGCCGTCCAGGGTGCCGCCGCCGCCGCGGTTCTCGGCGACCTGGGGTTGCCGGCGGACCACCCGTACATGTCGTTCGTGGTGGCGGAGTACCGGGGCGGCCCGGTCATCGTCTGCCGCTCCGGCTACACCGGCGAGCCGGGTTACGAGTTGCTTCCGGCGTGGGCGGACACCCCGGCGTTGTGGGCGGGCCTCGTCGCCGCCGCCACCGCCCGAGACGGTCTGCCCTGCGGGCTCGGCGCCCGGGACACCCTGCGGACGGAGATGGGCTACCCGCTGCACGGCCAGGACATCTCCCTCGACGTCACGCCGGTCCAGGCCCGGGCCGGTTGGGCGGTTGGCTGGGACAAGCCCCGGTTCTGGGGGGCTGGCGCACTCCGGGTCGAGCGGGAGCGCGGGCCCGCCCGGCTGCTGCGTGGCCTGCTCGCGCTGGACCGCGGTATTCCGCGACCCGGGATGGCGGTGACCGCCGCGGACGGTGCGCCGCTCGGCTTCGTCACCAGCGGCACCTTCTCTCCGACCCGGCGGATCGGGATCGGCCTCGCCCTGCTGGACGCCGGCGTGCGGGAAGGCGACGACGTCCTGGTCGACGTGCGCGGCCGACCGTCCACCATGCGGGTGTCCCGCCCGCCGTTCGTCGACCGGTCGCCGACGTGATCCCGCGCCGGGTGCTGCTCGTCGGGATGATGGGGGCCGGCAAGACCACCGTGGGTCGCCTGCTCGGCGAGCGCACCGGGTGGCCGTACCTCGACAACGACGAACTGGTCGCGCTGGCCGCTGGCCGGACGACCCGGGCCGTTCTCGACGCGGACGGTGCGCTCGTGCTGCGCGGCCGCGAGGCGGCTGCGCTCGACGCCGCCCTGAGCGCCCCGCCACCGGTGATCGCCGCGGTTGCCGGGGGCGCGATCGAGCAGCCCGAGGCCCCGGCCCGGCTTGCGGCCGGCGGCTTCGTCGTGTGGCTGCGCGCCGGCCTGGCCACGCTCGCCGCCCGGGTCGGTTCCGGCGGGGACCGGCCCTGGCTCGATGCCGACCCGCTGCCCGTGCTGACCGGCCTTTATGCCGGGCGCGCGGTGCTCTACCGCTCGGCCGCCGCCCTCGTCGTCGACGTGGACCGGGCGGAGCCGGGCGAGATCGTCGACCGCATCGTGGCCCGGTTGGCCGGCCCGGAGGAGGAGGCGTGATGGCATGGACCTGGCGCTACCAGGCGCCCGACGGCGCGGAGCTCGACCCGCCGGGGGCGCCCCGGGCGGAGCCTTTCGCCACCCGGTCGGACGCCGAGAGCTGGCTCGGCGAGATCTGGCGGGAGCTGTTCGACGCGGGGGTGGACCAGGTGAGCCTGCTCGAGGGGGACCGGCTGGTGTACGGGCCGATGAGCCTGCGGATGCCGGAATGATCAGGGCAGGTCAGCGCCGCGCTTGACCCGCGGTGGCGGCATCCGCAGCCGCCGGAACTGCATGGCGCGCATCACCGCGTACGGGGCGACCCCGCGAACCTCGCCGTCGCCGAACCGGGACCGGACCTCCCGCTTCACCCGGCGGACCAGAAAGACCATGTCGACGACGAGCAGCACGACGACCGCGAGCTCGCCCAGGAAGACCACGGACTGCCCGGTTGCGGATCGGATCCGGCCGAGTGCGAGGGCCACCACGACCACCATGAGCACAAGGCCGCCGACATTGCGCCGGGAGTCCACGACGTCCCGGACATGGCGTCGGACCGGCCCCGCGTCGCGCGGCGGCAGGTTCTTCTCGTCGCCGGTCGCCAGTGCCCGGCGCATCGTCCGCCGCTCGCCTTTGATCTCGCTCCGCCGCCGGCGGTAGGCCTCGCGCCGGGTGGCCGGGGCGGGGACGGCGGCCCGGCGGGTGCGCTCGGCTTCCCGGCGCTTCGGGGTCGGCCGACCCTTGCCGACCGGCGGTTGCGCCGGCGCCGGGGCGACCTCTACCGCCGGCCCGGGTTCGGTCGTTCTGCGCAGAAGCCCCACGGCTGCCAGGGTACGGGCCGCCATCGTCGCTTAGGCTGGAGGCACGAACCGCGATCGAAGGGCGTTGAGCGGGCATGGCCATCACGCGACGAATCGCCTTGATCTTCAAGGCCAAAGCGAACAAGGCGCTCGACCGTGCGGAGGACCCGCGCGAAACCTTGGACTACTCCTATCAGAAGCAGCTGGAGTTGCTCCAGAAGGTGCGCCGGGGGGTCGCCGACGTCGCGACCAGCCGCAAGCGCATCGAACTTCAGATGCAGCAACTCCAGGCCTCGGGGGACAAGCTTCAGGCGCAGGCCAGCCAGGCGGTCGCCGCCGGTCGCGACGACCTGGCCCGGGAGGCGCTGAGCCGCCGTTCCGCGGTCACCTCGCAGGTCTCCGACCTCGAGACGCAGCACGCGCAGCTCCAGGCCGAGGAGGAGAAGCTGACCCTCGCCAGCCAGCGGCTGCAGACCAAGGTCGACTCCTTCCGGACGAAGAAGGAGACGATCAAGGCGACCTACACCGCGGCGGAGGCGCAGACGAAGATCGGGGAGGCGTTCTCCGGCATCTCCGAGGAGATGAGCGACGTCGGCCTGGCCATGCAGCGCGCCGAGGACAAGACCGCTCAGCTCCAGGCCCGGGCCGGTGCCCTCGACGAGCTGATCGCCTCGGGGGCGCTCGAGGACGCCAGCGGCACGACCAAGGACGACATCCAGAGCGAGCTCGACCGGATGTCCTCGCAGTCCGACGTCGAACTCGAGCTGGCGAAGCTCAAGGGTGCGGTTGGCAGCGGCACACCGGCGGCGGCGATCGAGTCATCCGGTGCGCCGGCCGCGCAGCCCGAGGGCTCGTCATGATCGTCCGCATCCTCGGCGAGGGCCAGGTCGAGGTCGACGAATCCGAGGTCGACGAACTGAACTCCCTCGACAACGCCTTGCTCCGTGCGGTCGAAGCCGACGACGAGGCCGCCTTCCGGGCGGCGCACGCAGCGCTGCTCGACCGGGTCCGCCAGCTGGGCACGCCACTCGCCGACGACCTGCTGGTCCCCTCCGATCTCGTCCTCCCCTCCGCCGACGCCGGGCTCGCCGAGGTCCGCGAGCTCCTCGGTGACGAGGGCCTGGTCGCGGGTTAGGCCGGCCGTGGCACGCAACCGCTTCCCGCAGGATCGCGGGCTCGCGACCAGGATGGTCGTGACCGCGTTCCTCCTCGGCGCCCTCTACGCCGTCGTAATCACCGCCCTGCTGCTGGCGCATGTCCAGCTCGGACTCGTCCTCGTGATCGCCGTCGTCCTGCTGTTCAGCCAGTACTGGTTCTCCGACCGGATCGCGCTGTTCTCGATGAACGGGCGGATCGTGACCCCGGAGGAGGCGCCGCAGCTGCATGCGGTGGTCGACCGGCTCTGCGCCCTCGCCGACATGCCGAAGCCGGCGGTCGCGATCGCCGACGTCGACCTGCCGAACGCCTTCGCCACCGGCCGCAGCCCGAAACGGGCCGTGGTCTGCGCCACCACCGGGATCCTGCGCCGGCTCGACACCGAGGAGCTCGAAGGGGTGCTCGCCCACGAGCTCTCCCATGTCGCGCACCGGGACGTCGCGGTGATGACGGTGGCTTCGTTCCTCGGCGTGGCCGCCGGGTTCGTCACCCGGTTCGCGCTGTACTCGGAGATGTTCGGTGGGTTCAACCGCCGCTCCAACAACAACGACCAGGGTGGCGGCGTCGCCGTGGTCTTCGTCGTGCTGCTGTTCTCCATGGTCATCTACGCGATCTCGTTCGTGCTCACCCGCGCGCTCTCGCGCTACCGGGAGCTGTCCGCGGACCGCTCCGGGGCGCTGCTCACCGGCCGGCCCTCCGCGCTCGCGTCCGCGCTGACCAAGGTCACGGGCGAGATGTCCCGGATCCCGTCGCGCGACCTGCGCCACGCTGAGGCCTTCAACGCGTTCTTCTTCGCGCCGGCGCTGTCCCAGGGGTTCAGCATCTCGTCGTTGTTCTCCACCCACCCCTCGCTGGAGGTCCGGTTGCGCCAGCTGGCGCACATCTCGCAGCAGCTCGGCCAGCCGGTCTAGTGGGTTTCCTCGACGTTCTTCTCGGCCGGTCGAAGGCCGCCCAGCCCGATCTCGACCAGCTGTTCGCGGTCCCGTCCGCCGCGATCACCCTCGAGGCCGGCACCGCGTTCACCCCCACCGGCGTTGGCGCGGTCTGCTTCAAATCCCCGGAGGGCGGGGCGTTCGCCGGGCTGCGTGACGAGGTCGAGAAGTTGCTCGCCCTCGACTCCGGCAAGTTCGACGAGACAGCCGACGCCTTCGGGTTCACCTGGCTGGTCCGCCACACCCAGCCGGTCGATGTCGAGGCCCTCGTCACCGATCTGCATGCCGCGAACTCGACGATCGCCGACGCCGGGTTCGGCCCGGCGTTGCTGTGCACGGTGGTCGCGTTCGGTGACGGCAGCCGCAAGCTCGGCCTGGTGTACCTGTTCAAGCGGGGGACGTGGTACCCGTTTGCGCCGACCGGACCGGAACGGCGGGACAACGCACTCGAACTCGAGATCCGGGCGGCCATCGGCACCGACCTCAAGGTCGAGGAGGACCTGACCCGCTGGTTCCCGGTCTACGGGGCACCCGGCCTGTAACCGTGGTCAGGGCAGGGCGAGCATCTGCTCGAGCGCCGCACGGGCCTCGGTGGCGGTCCGATCGTCCACCCGGATCCGGTTGACCAGCCGACCCGAGGCGAGGGATTCGAGGGCCCAGACGAGATGTGGCAGGTCGATCCGGTTCATCGTCGAGCAGAAGCAGACGGTTCGGTCGAGGAAGACGATGGTCTGCTCCGGGTGGTTCGCCGCGAGCCGCTGCACGAGGTTGAGCTCCGTGCCGATCGCCCATCGTGAGCCGGGCGGGGCCGCCTCGACCGTGCGGATGATGAACTCGGTGGAGCCCACCAGGTCGGCCGCGTTCACCACCTCGTGCCGGCACTCCGGGTGGACGAGAACCTGCACACCCGGGACTCGGGCCCGGACCTCGTTCACCGCCTCGACCCCGAACCGGCCGTGCACCGAGCAGTGGCCGCGCCAGAGGATCATCCGGGCACGGCGTAGCTCCGCCGCGGTGGCCCCGCCGCCGGGCCGATGCGGGTCGTAGACCACGCAGTCGTCGAGGTCGAGTCCGAGGTCTCGGACCGCGGTGTTCCGCCCGAGGTGCTGGTCGGGGAGGAACAGCACCCGCTCGCCGCGCTCGAAGGCCCAGCGTAGCGCCCGGCCGGCGTTGGACGAGGTGCACACGGTGCCGCCGTGCCGGCCGGTGAACGCCTTGATGTCGGCCGCCGAGTTCATGTAGGTCACCGGCACGGTCGAGTCGTCGATACCGGCGTCGGCGAGGTTGTCCCAGCAGTCCTCGACGTCGTCGAGGCGGGCCATGTCCGCCATGGAGCAGCCGGCGGCCAGGTCGGGAAGGACCACCTGCTGGTGGTCGGCGGTGAGGATGTCCGCGGACTCGGCCATGAAATGCACGCCACAGAACACGACGTAGTCCGCCTGCGGGCGTCCGGCGGCCTCCCGGGCCAGGCGGAACGAGTCGCCGGTGACATCGGCGAAAGCGATGACCTCGTCCCGCTGGTAGTGATGCCCGAGGATGAACACCCGCTCGCCCAGGGCGGCCTTCGCCACCCGGGCCCGCTCGACCAGGGACGGATCGGACGCGGGGGGGAGTTCGCCGGGGCAGTCGGTGCCGAGCTCGACCTCCGCCGCCGCCTCCTGCCCGAGGACGAACAGCGGCAGCGCGGTTCGCGCTTCGACTGTCGTCACCCCGTGATCGTCGCATATGGTCGATGCCCGAACCGGTCGACTAGTCCGGCGAAGGCGCCGGGCATGTGGGACGATGAGCGCCACGGAATCGGGCGGGGCGATCCGTCGTTGAAGTGGAAGATGGGCCGACGAGCAGGAGCGACACAGATGACCGTGCAGGACACCGCGCCGCAGACCGTGGTTCTCACCGATGCAGCGGCAGGCAAGGTCAAGACGCTGCTCGAGCAGGAGGGGCGCGCCGACCTGGCGCTGCGGGTCGCCGTTCAGCCCGGTGGCTGCTCCGGCCTGCGCTACCAGCTGTTCTTCGACGAGCGCAGCCTCGACGGTGACAGCGTCGTCGACTTCGGCGGCGTGTCCGTGGTGATCGACCGGATGAGCGGGCCCTACCTCAGCGGCGCGGTCATCGACTTCGTGGACACCATCGAGAAGCAGGGCTTCACGATCGACAACCCGAACGCCGGCGGTTCGTGCGCCTGCGGCGACTCGTTCCACTGACCGGCGGCTAGGCCCCGGTCGGCCCGGTCAGAGGTCGGCCCGGTCAGAGGTAGGCCCGGTCAGAGGTAGGCCCGGTCAGAGGTAGGCCCGGTCAGAGGTAGGTCTGGGCCCGGTCGGCGAGCCGGATCACGCGGTCGGTGAGCAGCTCGCCGAGGTCGACGACCTGGCGGGGGGTGGGCAGCGGGAGGCGACCCCGGACGCCGCGCAGCATCGCCGGCGGCATCTCGGCGCAGTCGGCGACGAGGTCGATCAAGGCATCCGGCTCGACTTCGGACGGCATCTGGCGATGCGTGGTCATGGACGGAAAGGCTCCTTCGGCCGTGGGCGGCGCTCCGGTTGTCTACCCACAGTAGGAGCCGACGTCCGCGTCGGATAGCCCTACCCAGCGGTAGTTTCGCCCGTTTCCGGCCGAGCCCCGGGCGGACGCCCCGGCCGGGGTCGTTACGCTCGCGGCAGCCAGCCTCGAGGAGTAACGCGTGCGTGTCGCGGTCACCGGCTCGATCGCCACCGACCATCTGATGACCTTCCCCGGTCGTTTCGCCGACCAGTTGCTGCCCGATCAGCTCGGACACGTGTCGCTGTCGTTCCTCGTGGACGAGCTGGTGGTGCGCCGCGGGGGGGTCGCCGCGAACATCTGCTACGGGATGGCCCAGCTCGGGGGCCGCCCCGCCCTGGTCGGCGCGGTCGGCGCCGACTTCGATGACTACCGCTCCTGGCTGGACCGGCACGGGGTCGACACGTCCAGCGTGCACGTGTCCGAGGTGGCGCACACCGCCCGGTTCCTGTGCACCACCGACCGGGACCAGAACCAGATCGCCTCGTTCTACCCCGGGGCCATGGCGGAGGCCAGGGAGATCGCGCTCTCCCCGGTCGGCCGACGGCTCGGCGGTCTCGACCTCGTGGTCATCGGCCCCAACGATCCCGAAGCCATGCTCCGCCACACCGACGAGTGCCGCGGCGAGGGGCTGGCATTCGTCGCCGACCCGTCCCAACAGCTGTCCAGCCTCGATGGTGACCAGATCCGCCGGTTGGTCGACGGGGCCGCCTACCTGTTCACCAACCAGTACGAGTTGGCCCTGCTGCTCGACAAGACCGGCTGGTCCTCGGCCGAGGTCCTCGACCGGGTCGGGGTTCGGGTCACGACCCAGGGGGCAGCGGGGGTGGTCATCGACTTCCGAGCCGGCCAGCCGATCCAGGTGCCGACCGCCGCGGAGCTGCGCAAGGCCGATCCGACCGGGGTCGGCGACGCCTTCCGGGCCGGCTACCTGAGCGCGCGGGGCTGGCAGCTCGACCACGTGCGCTCGGCTCAGGTGGGCTGCCTGCTGGCCACCCTCGTGCTGGAAACCGTCGGTACGCAGGAGTACGACGTCGAGCCGGCCCGCTTCCTGGAGCGACTCGGGGAGAACTACGGGCCGGCCGCCGCGGACGAGGTGCGCCCGCACCTGGTCGGGGTCAGCGCCGGCGCACCCGGTACGTGACGGCGCCGGGCGGCTCCTCCTCGGCGCCGACGTAGTCCTGCCCCCGGAGACGGCACCAGGCGCGGATGTCCGGGCCGGCGGCGGCGTCGTCGGAGACGACGGCTACGACGTCACCGGGGGCGAGCTCGCCGATCCGGCGGGCCAGCTCGATGACCGGGAACGGGCACCGCCGGCCGCGGGTGTCCAGGGTGAGGTCGGCCATCACAGCCGATCCGCGCCGGCGATGCGGCGCAGCCGGGCGACGGCTACCGGCAGAAGGTCGAGGAACCGGTCGACGTCCGCGTCGTCCGTGCCGGCGTGCAGCGACACCCGGATGTTGCCGTGGGTCAGGGCACCCATCGCCTCGAGGACGTGCGACGGGCTTCGGGTGGCCGCGGTGCACGAGGAGCCGGAAGACACCGCGAAGCCGGCCCGGTCCAGCTCGCCGAGCAACGCCTCGCCCTCGACGTAGAGGCAGGAGAACGTCACCAGGTGCGGGAGCCGCCGGACCGGGTCGCCGAGGATCTCGACGTCCGGGATCCGGTCGAGCACTGTGCCGCGGATCCGGTCGACGAGGCGGCGCAGCCGGGTGCCTTCCGCCTCCATCTCGCCGAGGCGGGCATCCAGGGCGGCGGCGGCGGCGAGGATCGCGGGCACGTTCTCCGCCCCCGGCACCCGACCGTTTTCCCGTTCGTCCGAGGGCAACGGTGAGCGCCACCGCACCCCACGCCGCACCACGAGGATCCCGACGCCCGGTGGACCGCCCCACTTGTGGGCACTCGCCGTGAGCAGCCCGGCACCGAGCCGGTCCACGTCCACCGGAACGCGGCCCACCGACTGGGCGGCGTCGATCAGCAACGGGACACCTGCCGCCGCGCACCCGGGCGAGATCTCCTCTACCGGCTGAAGGGTGCCGACCTCATGGTTCGCGGTCTGTAGGCAGGCGAGCGCGGTGTCCGGGCCTAGGGCCGCGCGGAAGGCCTCGACGTCGACGCGGCCGGTGTGGTCCACCCCGATCAGGTCGACGGCGACGGCCGGATCGTTCGCCAGTCGGTCGGCGGCCGCGAGGACGCTGGAGTGCTCGACCGCGCCGGCGACGATCCGGCGGCCCGCCCGCCACCGGCCGGCCGCGGCGCCGAGCACTGCGAGGTGGTTGGCCTGGGTTCCGGAGGCGGTGAAGCTCACCTCCTCCGGCTCGGCGCCGAGTGCGCGGGCGACCGTGGCGCGCGCCTCGTCGAGCCGGATCCGGACCCGCCGGGCGGCCCCGTACAGCCGGGCGGGGTCGGTCCATCCCTCGGCCAGGGCGCGCTCCAACGCCGCCCGGGCGGCCGGATGCAGCGGGACCGCCGATGCTGCATCGAGGTAGCCGGACACGCCCGAAAACTAGCGCCCCACCCCCAGCGGGGCACCGGCCCGGGCTGCGTTAGGGTTGCCGCCGGATGACCGACTCCGTCCGGCCGAGGAAGGCGAACGTGGCACCGACCCGCTCGACGGCGAGGCGCTGGTCGGCCCCGCGACTGGTGGCCCGGCTCGGTCTCCTCGCGCTGGTCGGCCTGAGCCTCGCCGGGTGCAACGCGGCGGTGTGGGCGCGCGGCGGTTGGCCGGCCCCGGTCACGGTGCAGGGCAAGCGGATCCTCAAGCTGTGGCAGGGCGGGCTGCTCGCGGCGCTGCTGGTCGGGGCGTTCGTCCTGTTACTCATCCTGTTCGCGAGCTTCGCCTACCGCAAGCGCAGCGACGAACTGCCCCGACAGGTGCGCTACAACCTGCCGATCGAGATCGTCTACACCGTCGTGCCCATGGTGATCGTTTCGATCCTGTTCTACTTCACGGTCATCGACGAGAACTTCGAGGACAACCTGTCCGCGAACCCGGACGTGACGATCCACGTCGTCGGGTTCCAGTGGGACTGGCAGTTCAACTATGAAGGTCAGGGCCTGCAGATCACCGGTCGGCCCGGGCAGGACCCGACGTTGACGATCCCGGTCGGCAAGACCATCCAGTTCGTGGAGACCTCGCCGGACGTCGTGCACTCGTTCTGGGTGATCCCGTTCCTGTTCAAGCGGGACGTGATCCCCGGCCGGGAGAACCGGTTCGAGGTCACGGTCACGCAGACCGGCTGGTTCCAGGGCAAGTGCACCGAGCTGTGCGGCGTGGACCATGCGCTGATGCGGTTCGAGGTCCACGCGGTCACCTGGCCGCAGTACCAGACCTTTCTCCAGCAGACGAAGGCACTCGCCGCGAGCGGCACGAATCCGATGTATACGTTGGTCTCGTCCAGCTCCAGCTCGGCGACCGGCACCGGCAGCGGCTACGGGGGCGCGCAGTGACCTACATCGAGGCCGGCCCCCGGGTCGGGCAACGGCGCGTCGTGGTCGAACCGGGTCGGCGGATCGTCAACTGGATCACCAGCACCGACCACAAGGTGATCGGGCACTTCTACCTGATCACCTCGTTCGGGTTCTTCCTGGTCGGCGGCCTGCTCGCGGAGCTCATGCGAACCCAGCTGGCCCGCCCGAGCAACAACTTCGTGTCGAACGAGCAGTACAACCAGCTGTTCACGATGCACGGCACGATCATGCTGCTGCTCTTCGCCACGCCGCTTTTCGTGGGCTTCGCCAACGAGATCATGCCGCTGCAGATCGGCGCACCGGACGTGGCGTTCCCCCGGCTGAACATGTTCTCGTACTGGCTGTTCCTGTTCGGCGGGCTGATCGTGCTGTCCGGCTTCCTCACCCCGGGCGGGGCCGCGGACTTCGGCTGGTATGCCTACTCGCCGCTGACCAACGCGGTGCACTCCGCGGGGGTCGGCGGCGACCTGTGGATCCTCGGGCTCGTCATCGCCGGGCTCGGCACCATCCTCGGCGCGGTCAACTTCATCACGACGATCTTCTGCCTCCGCGCGCCCGGCATGACCATGTTCCGGATGCCGATCTTCACCTGGAACATCCTGCTGACCAGCGTGTTGGTGCTCGTCGCGTTTCCCGTGCTCACCGCCGCGCTGCTCGGCCTGGAGCTCGACCGCAAGTTCGGGGCGCACCTGTTCGATGCCGCCAACGGTGGCGCGATCCTCTGGCAGCACCTGTTCTGGTTCTTCGGCCATCCCGAGGTGTACATCGTCGCGCTGCCGTTCTTCGGGATCGTCACCGAGGTCCTGCCCGTGTTCAGCCGCAAGCCGCTGTTCGGCTACAAGGGGCTCGTCTTCGCGACGACCTCGATCGCCGGTCTGTCGATTACGGTGTGGGCGCACCACATGTTCTCGACCGGCGCGGTGCTCCTGCCGTTCTTCTCCTTCCTGTCCTTCCTGATCGCGGTGCCGACCGGCGTGAAGTTCTTCAACTGGATCGGCACGATGTGGCGCGGCCAGATCACCTTCGACACCCCGATGCTGTTCGCGGTCGGTTTCCTCGTGACGTTCCTCATCGGCGGCCTGTCCGGGGTGCTGCTGGCCAGCCCGCCGATCGACTTCCACGTCACCGACACCTACTTCGTGGTCGCACACTTCCACTACGTGCTGTTCGGCACGGTCGTCTTCTCGATGTTCGCCGGCTTCTACTTCTGGTGGCCAAAGATGACCGGCACCATGCTCAACGAGCGACTCGGGAAGATCCACTTCTGGACCCTGTTCGTCGGCTTCCACCTCACGTTCCTGGTCCAACACTGGCTCGGGGTCCAGGGGATGCCCCGCCGGGTGCCCACCTACCTGCCGAGCGACGGGTTCACGACGCTCAACACGGTGTCGACGATCGGCGCCTACCTGTTGGGGGCGTCCACGTTCCCGTTCATGTGGAACGCCTACCGGTCTTGGCGCGGCCGCAACGTCCGAGTCTTCGCCGACGATCCGTGGGGCTACGGGAACTCGCTCGAGTGGGCGACGTCGTGCCCGCCGCCGCGGCACAACTTCGAGTCGGTGCCGCGGATCCGTTCCGAGCGCCCGGCCTTCGACCTGCACTATCCGCAGGCCGTGGCCGCCGTCGAGCACCGTCCCACGCCGGAAATCGGTTGAGGTAGGCAGCCATGCGGATCGAGGCGTATCTGTTCGCTTTCGTCGCGGTCTTCCTGGCCCTGTGCGACGTCGTTTACTGGTTCATGTCCTACGACCCCACGGGCACCACGGCGATCGCCCTGGCCTGCGGAATGTCGATCATCATCGGGAGCTACGCGCTGGTCACCGGCCGCCGCACCGGCATGCGCCCCGAGGACCTGGTCGACGGCGAAATCGCCGACGCCGCCGGTGAGGTCGGTTTCTTCAGTCCGCACAGCTGGTGGCCGCTGCCGACGGCGTTCTCCGCGGCCCTGGTTGCGGTGGGCTGGATCTTCGGTTGGTGGCTGTTCCTCATCGGGATGGTCTTCCTCATCGGCTCGGTGGCCGGGCTCATCCTCGAGTACTACGCCAACCCGAACTACGACTTCTGAGCCGCCCTCCTACGGCGGTTGCTGCGGGGTGCCGTCGGAGACGGTCCTACGGGTGCTGCTCGCGGTCAAGCCGGACAAAACAGACGACGGTGCCCTGGGCCAAGCGAAGGACCAACCCGCGCAGCAACACCGGAGTGACCCGGGGGCTCAGGCCTCGATCAGAAGCTCGGCGCTGTCCACGCTGTAGTGGGCGGTCGGCGCGACCGACTCATGCTTGCGCTCAGGTTCACGTCGGCGACGGCCGAGGCTGAGTACCCGGCTGTCGTCGGGCTCGGGGAGTGGCGTGAGCCCGACGCGGATCTCGGGCCCCTCCTCAGACAGGTAGAGCCCGATTGCCTCGGCGGCTGCTTCCATGAGCGTGTCAAGGTTCTGACCGGATGCAAAGCATCCCGGGAGGTCCTCGACCTGAGCCCAGAGCATGCCATCGGTATCTTCGGAGATCTTGAGGGTGAACTTGTTCTGCATAGCCCTATCCCTCATCCCGTGCCTCCGTTCCCGTTTGCTTGGTCGCATCGACCTCAGGGGCCTGGCCCTTGAGCCCGGCCTGGGTCAAGATCGCGTCCCGCAGGCCTTGTCCGTAATCCTGCCCCCTGTGGTGCGGCAGAGTGATGGGTCGCTTCCCTTCCTTGGTCATCTTCACGTTGTGCTTCCCGCCAAGGGAGCGGGTCCAACCGTTCTCCTCCAGCAAGTGCTGAGCCGAAGTCTGGCACAGGGTCCTCGGTAACTCCCCACGCCTTTTCGCCACCGACTCGGCTGCCTCCTGTCACACATCACTGGCTAATGCACTTCAGCAACCATGAACCCATACTAACGGCCGCTACCGACAGGAAAAGTGACTTTCCACCGGGGTGGGTGATGATGCCGCGCCCGCCTCGGCAGCAGGAGTCCACCGCCTCGGTCACGAACTGTTCCTGGTCTGCAGCCGGATCGGGCCGGTGCGGACCCGACGGAGCGGGGGAGCGGGCATGGGGCGGGTTCAGCTGACCGCGGGGGTCCTCACGGCGGTGGTGGCGGCGGTGTTGGCTCCGGTCGCGCTTGCCGGTACCGGGCTGCCGCATTCGACCGGGGGGCAGGCGCTGCCGCCGGCGCCCGGGGTCGGGATCTCCCGCAACTTCGATGCCGAGCCGGGGTTGGCGATCGACGGTGGCGGCACGGTCTGGATCGCCGGAGACATCAGCCCTAACGAGACAACCGATGCCCGGTCGTCCGGCAAGCTGCTTACCGGCGAGGACGTCTGGCGTTCGACTGACGGCGGGCGCCACTTCAGCTGGGTCGCCAGTCCGCTCTCGACGCTGGCCCGGAAGAACCCCGGCTTGGGCGGCGAGGACACCGACATGGCCGCCGCGACGGTGAAGAACTCGGCGGGCTTCTACAACGTCTATGCCGTCAGCTTGTGGCTCGGCGCCACCGCGATCGCCTACTCGCAGGACGGTGGACGGACCTGGTCGGTTCAGTACCTCGGCGGCGTTCCGGCCCAGGACCGGCCGTGGGTAGCGGCAAGCGGAGCGTGCACCGTGGACCTGCTCTACCACCAGCTGCCGGCGTTCGAGCCGGTGCTCAACACGTACAACTTGTGCAGCCCGACTAGCGACACCATCGGCGCCAGCATCGACCCGGTATCGAGCGCGGTGGTGTTCGAGGACCAGGTCGCCGGCAACTCGTTCAACAAGCTCGTGGTGGACAACTCGCCGAGGTCGCGGACCCGGGGGAACATCTACGTGCCGCTCGACCTGTGCGATGCCGGCGGCAGCCCGGTCACCGTTGCCCAGGAGACGGCGACCTCGTGCGCGAAGACGACCCATGCGGTCGGGGTGAGCTCGGACGGGGGCCGGATCTTCCATGTCCACCTGGTCGCGCCGAGCCCGGATCCGGCACTCCCGGTGTGGGGGAGCACGGTGGGGGTCGACGCGGCGGGCACGGTCTACTTCGCCTGGGAAGGCAAGGATCAGACCTATCTCTCCTCGTCCCGCAATGGTGGGACGACCTGGTCCGCGCCGCGCCGGGTCAACCTGCCCCCGGCACGGACCACCGTCTACCCGACCGTGGCCGGCGGGGCCGCCGGTCAGGTGTCGCTTGCCTGGTACGGCACCAATGCCACGGGCGGTCACGACCAGGCGGCCCGGATGGGTAAGCCGGGCTCGGCGCATGGCGCCGCCTGGTACGTCTTCCTGGCGACCTCCACCGACTCCGGACGGACCTGGCATCAGGACCGCATGACCGGGGTGATCCACCTGGGCCTGGTGTGCACCGGCGGAAGCACCTGCAACGGACTCGACGGTGACCGCAACCTCTACGACGACTTCGGGGTCGCGATCAGTCCGCGTACCGGCCTGACCTCCATCGCGTACACGAGCGACGGCGGCCATGCGGCGCAGGATGCGTCGTTTGTCGGCTACGTCAGCGAGCGCTGCCGGCTCGGCGCGGCCGGTTGCCGTCCCGGGTAGCTGCTCACGTCTTCGCCGTCGCCAGCACGGCGGCGAGATGGGCGACTTCGAGATCGCCAGCCAGGTCGTAGAGCTGGAGCCGGATCGGCGCATTGCCCGGGAGCCGGGGTTGGGGGTAGTCCGAACGGAACGCCGGGTTCTTCCGGGCGACGGGCAACTACCGCCCCTCGGGTCGCGGGCGGCCCTCTGGACCTTCGACGAACCGCATGAGGACACCGGGATCGGGCCAGGCGTAGCGCAGCCTCGCCGGGGAGCCCTCGAGCCGACCGGGAACGCCGCCCACAGGTGGCACGTCCGCCACTTCGACGCTTCGCCCACCGAGAGCTTGATAGAAGCGTTGGGCCGAGACGTTCCCTTCCAGGACCCACAGATGAAGTCCCGAGCCAGGCCGTCTCTTGACCACGACGCCGGCGCTTCGGCCCAAGAGTAGGGCTCCGATGCCCCGGCGCTGGTGGCTCTCGACGACATGAAGGTTGTCCAGGAGAGCTCCCCACCTGCGGCTCTCGTCGAGGACTGTGTGCGCGAAGCCGACGATGGCTCCGTCGGCTTCAGCAACGATGGTGCAAGCGCGCTCGGACGTCTTTCGCAGTCGCTTGCTCCAGACCCCTTGGCGATCTGAGGTCACGTCGCCGTCCAGGAAGGCGTCGGAATACGCACCCCGAAATGGCGACGCCAACTATCGGCGTGCAGGCCCGCGACGGCGTCGGCGTCGGCGGCGCCGGCGAACCGGAGCTGTAGCTGTAGCGAGGACATCGGGCGACATTCTCTGCGCCCCATGACCGACGAGCCAGTGAATTTCCGGTGGACGGCGACCAGGCTAGGCCGAGGCCGGCGCCCCACCGAGGTATGCGGCTGCCACCCCCTTCGGCACGACCATGCGCCAGGCGTCGAGGACGAGTTCGCGCATCTCGCTGGGCTCGAGTGCCCCGAGGCGTACCGCGACCCAGTTGTAACGAAGGTCCGACAGGCCGGGCATCCGGAATTTCCCGGGCTCGGAGGCGACGAGAGCCTCGCGCTCGTCCTTGGGGAAGGCGAACCCCATCTCCGTCTCATCGCGGGAGAAGGCGAGATACACGATTCGACCGACGCGAAACCTGACTCGATCATGGACTAGCGCTTCGTAGGAGCGCGGTAACCGAGACGCTATGGAGCGCACATCATCGATGGTCACCATCCCGCGAGTTTGCACCAAGACGGGCATCCATGGTGCTTCCCGGTAGCACAGTCTGCGCACGCGGCGCCTGCGGAGACCCCGCCTGCGCGGGTGCCGTCTCCTGAGGCATCGCCGACAGTCGGGCGGCCTCTTCCTTGGTGATCTTGCTCACGCTCCCGCACAGGGCGCACTGCATGAGGTGCTTTCGCGCAAATGGGATCACCGGGATGAAGAACAGCGTGAACCAGCGCACCCGCAGGATCAGCGTCTGTGCCGCCGGCTTCTGACAGGTCCCGCACACCAGCAGCAGCCGAGTCAGGACCTTGGAGCGGCTCCGAAAACCGAAGATCAAGAACACGGCAGTTCCCCTCAGCCGGACGCATCGACGGCCTTACAACGAGCAACCCGACCGCAAGAGACGGGTGCCTCGAAAACGTTCCTTCGGTTCGTCCAGCCGATCTGGGGTCGGATCGGTCTCCCGGCTCAGCTCAGGGTGCAGCCGAGCGCCGAGTTGCTGAACTCCTCCTGAACGATGTACGGGTTGCCGTTCATCGTGATGTCCGCCCCGTTCGGCGAGGTCGGACCGTAGGTGTAGGCGCACTTGTCGCCGATCTCGGATCCGGTCGCGTCGTACCAGGCGCTGATCGTCGGATCGGTGACCGTCTCCATGAGTTCGTGCGAGGTGGTGCTGATCTCCGCATCAGCGTCGATGTCGTTGTTCGGGCTGGCGCTCGACTGCGTCCCGCAGGCCGCGAGGTTCGTCCCGTCGTAGGGCATCGAGGCGTACAGCACGGTTTGGCCGTTGGAGCCGAAGTCTCCGTGATATGCGCAATAGGTGGAGAACGAGCATGCACCGGCGTTGCACTGGCTCTCGCCCTTGGCCAGGTAGACGTAGAACTGGTGACCGATGCCGCCGGTCCAGCCGTTGGCCGTCATCGCCTTTGCCACTTCGGCCTGGAGGTCAATGTCCTGCACGGCCGACGGGGGGTACGGGGCGGTGTCCACCCAGCTACCGCCGAAGTGCGAGCTGTTGACGATGTCCTGGTTCTGGCTGCCGACGCTCTGGTAGTACTGGGTCGCGACCCCGTAGAGACCGCTCCCGCCGATGTCGCCGAAGAAGCGTTGGATCAAGCTGTTGTAGGTCGGCGCGACGAATGAACCCGTGGGCTCCCAGAAGATCGCGTAGTTGGTCGTGCCAGCCTGTTCCACCGGGCCGCCGTTGTACTGGAGCGGGATCGGAATACAGCCCGGGCTCCCCGTGCCGAGGCATCCCGTGGAGACCCCGAGGGTGTGCTGCACCGCCTGCCGGGTGAGCAGCAGGTGGACGTGCGGGTTCCCGGCTCCGCCGACGTCGGCAGCCTGGGCCTGGGTGGCCAGCCCCAGGGCCGCCGTGGCTGTGGCCGCAACCGCGACCAGCGCACTCGAGATCTTCCTCACGGGTCCTCCTCGCCGCGCAGGTGCCTATGCCCACACAACGGCTGGTTCCGCGGAAGATCTCGCCTCGATCTCGCTGAAGACCGCTACCGGTCAGGGTTGGCCCGGGTCCTCCGGGGACTCGGGCCCGCTGGCGGGCTCGGTGAAGAAGTCCTTGATCGCGCGCCCGGCGGCCGAGAGCGCCCCGCCGTCCGCCGGATCTGCCTGCGCACCCGTCCCGACCGCCGGCTGCGCATGGCCATTCGGCGCCGCATGCCCGTACGGGATCGCCGGCTCGGCATGCCCGGCGGGCCCGGACTCGAGCAGCGGCCGTCGGTGCGCCGGCAGCGGCTTCGTCGGTTCGATGAAGGCCCCGGAGGGGAGCCGGACGATGATCCCGGACTCGATGCCGTGGTGGAGCAGATCCGCGTCGCTGTGCTGCAACCCGAGACAGATTCGCTTCGTGACGTAGAACGACAGCAGCGGCAGGACGATGATCAACACGCGCAGTGCCCAGGTCGTGCCCTGGAGCGACCAATCGAAGGTCTTCGCCAGCACGTCGTTGCCGCCCCCGACGAGCAGCACCAGGTAGAAGACGATCGCGAGGACCCCGGCCGCTGTCCGGTTCGCCTTGTTCCGCGGCCGGTCGAGCACGTTGTGGTAAGCGTGGTCCTTGGTCTTCCATCGCTCCAGCCACGGGATCAGCCCGAGGAGGGTGAACATGATTCCGGGCAGAATGATCCCCGGGAACAGGACGTTCAGGTCGATCGTGTGGCCGAACAGGTTCCACTCGATGTTCGGCATCAACCGCAGCGACCCCTCGAGGAACCCGATGTACCAGTCCGGCTGGGAGCCGGCGCTGACCACCGCCGGGTTGTACGGACCGTAGAGCCAGATCGGGTTGATCTGGGCGAAGCCGCCGAGCAGCGCGGAGACGCCGAAGACGAGGAAGAGGAATCCCTGCGTCTTCCAGGCGAAGCCGGGCCAGATCGTCGAGCCGATGACGTTGTGCTCGGTCTTGTCAGGTCCCGCGAAGTCGGTGTGCTTCTGATGCCACAAGATCATCATGTGGGCGGTGATCAGGGCGAGCAGAAGCCCGGGCACGAGCAAGATGTGGGCGATGTACAGCCTTGGGATGAAGTCCTGGCCCGGGAACGCGCCGCCGAACACGAAGAAGGCCAGCCAGGTCCCGACCAGCGGGATCGACTCGAGCACCGAGTAAGCGATCCGGATGCCCGTGCCGGAGAGCAGGTCGTCCGGCAGCGAGTATCCGGCGAACCCTTCCAGGATGGCCAGGGTCAGCAAACCGACACCGATCAGCCAGTTGATCTCCCGTGGCTTGCGGTAGGCGCCCGTGAAGTACACCCGCATGAGGTGCACGAAGATCGCGGATACGAAGATCAGGGCTGCCCAGTGGTGGATCTGCCGGATGATCAGGCCGGCCCGGACGTCGAAGCTGATGTGCAGCGTGGAGGCGTAGGCCTCGGACATCTTCAGCCCGCGAAGGGGCGCGTAGCTGCCGTTGTAGAACACCTCCTGGCTGCTGGCCCTGAAGAACAAGCTGAGGTAGGTGCCGGTGAGCAGCAGGATGACGAAGCTGTACAGGGCGATCTCGCCCAGCATGAAAGACCAGTGGTCCGGGAAGACCTTGTTGAGGTTGCGCCGGAGGAAGTTGGCGCTGCCGAAACGGTCGTCGACCACCCGCAAGGTCTTGCGGGTAGCGGTCTCCGCGGGCGAGGTCACCCGCGCTCCCAGAAGCTCGGTCCGCAGGGCTCGTGGAAGGGGCTCTGGGCCCGGAAGTAGCCGGCGGCGTCGAGCATGATCGGCAGCTGCGGCAGGGAGCGCGCCGCCGGCCCGAAGATGACCTTCGCGCCCTCGGTGGCGAGGAAGGTGGACTGGTGGCAGGGGCAGAGCATGTGATGCGTCTGCTCCTCGTACAGACCGATCGGGCATCCGGCGTGTGTGCAGATCTTCGAGTAGGCCACGTGGTCCGCGGCCGCCCACGACTCGCGGCCCGGCAGCGGCCGGTTCTCGCCGGGTCGTAGCCGGATCAGCAGGGTCGGGGTCAGTGCGTTGGCGTTCGTGTCGGTGCTGCCCTCGGGCATCACCGTGACGTACCCGCCCATCTCCAGGTCGCCGAGCATGATCGGTCGACCGGTGTTGATGTCGACCATCCGGTCGCCCGCCGTCCAGGCGGTCGTCCGCAGCGTGTCCTTCAGCGCCGGGCCCATGTCACGGAGAGCGACGATCGCCGGCAGCCCGAGGACGCCGAGCGCGAGCCCGGCGGAGCGCAGGACGAGGGGCCGGCGAGCGATGCCCATCGAGGTGGCGCCGTCGAGGACAACCTTCTCCGCCGCGAGCTCGTCCTCGGGCGTGGAGTGCATCGGCTCGCGCTCCTGGACGTACTTCACGTGCGGCATGAGCCGCTTCGCCCAGACGATGAACGCGGCCCCGGTCCCGCACAACGCCGCGCCCAGTGCGGCGCCCATGAGGAAGTTGACCCGGCGCAGGTGTGCCAGGTTGGCCCCGCTCACGCTGGTGAAAAACCAGATGGCACAGAAACCCAGCGAGCCGATCGCGGAGAGCAGGAACAGCGCCGCCACGATCCGTTCCCCGCGCTTGGCCTCGATCGGGTCGTCGTCGGTTCGCGAGTAGACGGTGACGTGCGCGAGCGGGTCGGGGGTTTGCGCCTCCGCCGCCCGGTTGGGCGCAGGCATGGGTGCCGCCGGCTCGGCGCGGCGGCCGATCCGGCGCAGCGGCCCCGGTCGGCGCACCGGTGGGGGCTGCTCGTCCGTCATGCCCGGGCCCCGATCCACACGGTGACCCCGACGAGGAGCCCGATCCCGGCGATCCAGCCGACCGCACCTTCCGGAATCGGCCCGATCCGACCGAGTCCGTTGCCCCCGGGGTTGGCCTCGTTCCGCGTGGTCATGAGGTAGTTGATGATCGAGAGCTTTTCGCGGCTGGAGAGTTGGCTGTTCGAGAACGGCGGCATCTGCTCCGGCCCGGTGAGCATGGCCTCGTAGATCTGGGTGGGCGTCGCCTGGCTGAGCGACGGTGCGTACGCCCCGTAGGTTAGGTCGCCCCCCGAGCCGATCGCGTTGTGACAGGCCGCGCAGTTCGTCCGGAACAGATCCCCACCGAGCGCCGGGTCCGTCGCCTGGTAGTTCAGGTCGCTGGGAATCGCCGGCCCGGGCGCTAGCGAGGCGACATAGGCGGCGAGCGCGTGGATCTGGTCCTGGCTGAACCGGGGCGGCTTGCGGGGCTCCTCGGCGGCCTGATGGGTGGCGGCGGGCATTCGGCCGGTCCCGACCTGGAAGTCGACCGCGGCCGCACCGACCCCGATGAGGCTCGGTGCGTTGCTTCCACCCTCCGCGTTGAGCCCGTGGCAGCTGGCGCAGCTCACTTCGTAGAGCTGACGCCCATAGCTAACGGTCTGCGCGCCGACACCGGGTAGGCGATTCGCGGCGTTCCCGCTGGGCGCGACCGCCGCGTAGAGGCCACCGAGGGCAGCGAGCGAGACGAGCAGGACCCCGTAGCTCGACAGCCGCCGGGACCGCCGGCCGCGGCCCGAAGCGTCTGCGGGCCGGCTGGACGTCACGGTCGGCTCCCCAGGTTCACGGGTCACGGCGGGCTCCCGACGGCTCGCGCTCAACGGATCAGGTAGATCGTGGTGAACAGTCCGATCCACACCACATCGACGAAGTGCCAGTAATACGAAACGACGATCGCGGTGGTGGCCTTCTCCGGGGTGAAACGTCCGAAACTGGTGCGCAGAAGGACGAAGACGAACGCGACCAGGCCGCCGAGCACATGCAGCCCGTGGAACCCGGTGGTCACGTAGTACACCGAGCCGTACGGGTGGCTGGCGAGCGAGAACTGGTTATGCACGAAGTATTCGTAGGCCTGGCCGCCGATGAACACCGACCCCATGAAGAACGTGACGATGAACCAGAAACGCAGGCCGGCAATGTCCCCACGCTCGGCCGCGAACACGCCCAGCTGGCAGGTGACGCTGGAGAGCACGAGGACGATCGTGAACGGGGCGGCGGCCTTGATATCGAGAACGACACCGTGCGCGGGCCACACCGTACTGACGCTGCGGACGGTGAAATACATCGCGAAAAGCGCGGCGAAGAACATCAACTCGCTGGACAGCCAGACGATGGTCCCGACGCTGGTCATGTTCGGGCGGGACAACGACCCGTGCGGGGGGGCGCCGTCGAGGGCGGCAGCGGTGGCCACGGCGTGCATTCAACCAGCCGCCGGTCGGGCCCGTGCCGCGACCCCCCGACGGAAGGTGCTCGGATTCGGCTCCGAATGATCGCGGACCGGACTGCGGAGCCCGAGGTCGGTGCCGGACGTCCGTTGACCTGCCCCGGTGCCGCTCCTAGGGTCGAGAGGGCGTACCGAGCCGGGACGGAGGGGCGGATGACCGTTGGCACCAGGCTGATCGGCTCGACGTCCAAGCCGGTCCCCAGGGCCGGCGACACCCGGCGTCGTTGCCCGGTGTGCCGCGAGCGGCTCTCCTCCTACAATCCCGGCCCGAATTGCTACGCGCACACCGCCGAGATCCCGTGGCGCGGCCCCGCGGTGAAACCCCGCTCCTAGACGTCGACCGGGCCGACCCTCCAGCCACGGTCGGTACCATGCCTCGGTGACCGAGGATCAGCCGGGCGGCGAGCAGCTCACCGTGCTCGTGTACAGCCACGATCCGGTCATCCGCGAGCAGGTGCGGCTAGCCGTCGGGCATCGTCCGGACCGGGCGCTGCCGCCGATCGCCTACATCGAGGAGGCGACCGGCGGCGGGGTCGTCGCCCGCTGCGATGCCGGCGGGATCGATCTCGCGATCCTCGACGGGGAGGCGTGGCCAACCGGCGGCATGGGGATCTGCCGGCAGTTGCGGGACGAGCTGGCGACGCCGCCGCCGGTTCTGCTGCTCACCGGCCGCCCGGACGACGCGTGGTTGGCCACCTGGTCGCGGGCCGAGGCAGCGGTCCCGCACCCGATCGACGCGGTCCGGCTGACCGCGGCGGTCACCGACCTGCTGCGGCGTTTTCCCGCCCGCCGCTGATTCGCCCGGGTCCCCTGTGCCCGGCTGGGCGGAACTGCTCGCGACCTTGATCGAGGGGCGCTCACTCGCGGCCACGGACACCACCTGGGCGATGCGCGAGATCATGAGCGGGGAGGCGACACCGGCCCAGGTCGCGGGGTTCGCGGTGGCCCTACGGGCCAAGGGCGAGACCGCCGAGGAGGTCGCCGGGCTCGTCGCGGCCATGCTCGCCGAGGTTGCTCCGCTCCGGGTGCCCGGTCCGGCCGTGGACACCTGCGGGACCGGCGGCGACCGTGCGCACACGGTGAACATCTCGACGATGGCGGCCGTGGTGGCCCGCGGCGCCGGCGCGACGGTGGTCAAGCACGGCAACCGGGCGGCTTCCTCCGCCTGCGGGTCCGCTGACCTGCTCGAGGCCCTGGGCGTCGTCGTCGACCTGGCGCCGGACGGCGTCGCGCGGTGCGTCGCCGAGACCGGCATCGGCTTCTGTTTCGCCCCGGTGTTTCACCCAGCGCTGCGGCACACGTCAGCGGCGCGCCGCGAGCTGGGTATCCCGACGGTGTTCAACTTCCTCGGGCCGTTGACCAATCCGGCGCTTCCGGGCGCGCAAGCCGTGGGGGTCTCGGATGCCCGGATGGCCGGCGTGGTGGCTGGGGTTCTCGCCGCCCGGGGGGTTGCGGCGCTGGTGTTCCGCGGCGAGGACGGTCTCGACGAGCTGACCACGACCACCTCGTCGCGGGTCTGGGTGGTGGCCGGCGGCGAGGTGGTCGAGGCGACGCTCGACCCCGCTCGGCTCGGGTTCGCCGCCCCGCCGCCCGGGGCTTTGACCGGGGGGAGCGCGGCGGACAACGCCGAGGTGGCGCGGGGCGTGTTCGGCGGGGCCAGGGGTCCGGTGCGCGACGCGGTCCTGCTCAACACGGCGGCCGCGCTCGTCGCCCTCGACGGCCCCCGGGTCGACAGCCTGCTCGAGCAGCTCGCCGACGGCGTGGCCCGGGCGACCGCCTCGGTCGACTCCGGGGCGGCGGCCGACGCGCTCGAACGGTGGGTCGCCGCCAGCCGCGACGCGGCCGACGCCTGAACCGGTCAGCCGTCGGAGCCGAGGGCGAAGGCGGCTTCGAGGTCGTGGCGACTGTAGGACCGGAAGGCGACGTGGGTTTCGGTGGAGGTGATGCCGGCCACCTTGTTGAGCCGGTCGGCGATCGCCTCGGCGAGCTCGTCGTGTTGCCGGACCCGGACCATGACGATGAGGTCGAACTCGCCGGTTACCGAGTACACCTCACTCACCGACGGCAGGGCGGAGATCGCTTCGGCCACCTCGGGGATCCGATCGACGGCGGCCTTGACGAGCACGATGGCGGTGATCATCGGTTCTCCTCGCGACGGACCGGCGTCACAGCAGCCGGCGCAGCTCTAGTAGGTCCCGGAAGCTCGCGTGTACGGCCACCCGGCCCCGGATCCACGCGCCGGGGAAGGCGGGCGGGTGCCGGCCGATCGCGACCAGGTCGTCGCTGGTCGCGGTGAAGCGGACGTGCGCCTGTTTCGCGTCCTCCATGGCGGCCGGTACCACTCCATGCAGACCGTCGCCATCCAAGCGGCCGACGTAGGCGAGGTCGAGGTCGGTGACGACTAGGGACAGCTGGCGCTCCGGGAGGTGGTTCCGGCGGACCTCCGGATCGAGCTGCTCCAACGCGTCGCAGAGCTGCCCGATCGCCCGTTCGCACTCCTTGCGCGTCGCCATCCCCGCCCACGCTACGACGCCGCCCGGTCTTCCGGTGCGGACTCCTCAGCGTTGCGGGCGGATCCGGCGACGGTCGGCGAGCGGATCCGCGGCTCCGGCCGCTCCGGCGAGCTGCTCCAGCCAGCCGCGCCAGCGCAGCGGGCCCTGGAGCGGGCACGCGTACACCCCGTCGAGCTGGACGAGCCGCGTCCCCGGCCGCTCCAGCCAGCTCAGGACACACTCCATCTCCTCGGCCGAGCCGTCGGCACCCGGCGGCCCGGCGGACGAGCCGTCACTCGTCCGTACCGCCGGGAGTGACGCGAGAAGCGCCGTCAAGTGCCGGGCCGGGGGTGACCCCGCGGGCGACGCATCCGCCGCGATCAGCCGGCCGGCCTCGACGACGGCGAAGTCGTAGCCGCCGTCGGCCGGTTGGGCGGCCACGAGCCGGCCCACGGCCAGCAGCCCGGTGAGCCGTTGCCGGCGGACGGCGGCGCGCAGGAAACAGGCGAGCCGGTCCCGGGCGGAGCCCGCTTCCTCGAAACGCTCGGCCGACACCAGCTCTCGGATCCGGGCCCGCGTGGCATCGATCACCGGCTCGGGGTCCGCGCGCATCGCGCCGGCGACCGCGTCGACGAGCGGCCGGTAGTCCTCGACCTCGAGCTCGCCGTCGCACGGCGCCGGGCACCGGCCGAGGTCGGCGAGGGCGCAGCGGGGGCGCGGGCGCCCCCGGGCGAGCCGAGGCGTGCAGCGGCGGAGCGGGAAGGTCTCGTGCACCGCGTCCCGGGCCAGCTCCGCGGCCCGGGCGGACGGAAATGGGCCGAGCCAGACCGTGTCCGTCGCCGGCGACCGGCGCAGGATGCTCAGCCGAGGGAACGGCTCGTCGGTGAGAACGAGGTAGCTGGCGCGCTCGGGGAAGCGCGAGCGCTTGTTGTACGGCGGTTTGTGTTCGGCGATCAGGCGCAGCTCCCGGACATCGGCCTCGAGACCGTGCGCGCAGGGCAGGTAGTCCACCCGCTCGGCGATCCCGACCATTTCCGCGATCCGGGCCCTGCGCTCGGAGCCGGCGAAGTAGCTGCGGACCCGGGTGGCCACGTCCCGGCTCTTGCCGACATAGAGGATGCGGCCCCGTCCGTCGCGGAACATGTAGACCCCGGGGGCATGCGGTAGGCCTTCGGCGAGCCGGCGCTTGCGTCGAAGGGCCGGCGTGACCAGCGAGGAGAAGGCGCGCAGCTCCTCGAGCGTGTGCACGCCGAGGCCGCCGAGCCGGGCGATCAGCCCGTGCAACACGTCGACCGTTGCCCGGGCGTCGTCGAGGGCCCGGTGGGTGGGGGTGGCGGAGGTCCGGAAGAGCCGGGCCAGCGTCGCGAGCCGGCAATCCGGCGCCTCGTCGCGGGTCAGTACCCGCCGGGCGAGCCGGGCAGTGTCGACCGAGTCGAAACCTGGCCAGGCCAGGTCGAGGCGGCTGCAACCGGCCCGGAGGAACCCGAGGTCGAACGGCGCGTTGTGTGCGACCAGAACCGACGTTCCGGCCCAGCCGAGAAAATCCGGGAGCACGGCGGCCAGTCCGGGCGCCGTGGCCACCATCGCCTCGGTGATCCCGGTGAGTACCGCGATGAATGGGGGGATCGAGGTCTGCGGGTTGACCAGGGTGTGGAACTCGCCGAGCGGTTCCCCGCCACGGACCTTCACCGCCCCGATCTCGGTGATCGCGGCGGCGGCCGGGGACCCGCCGGTCGTCTCGAGGTCGACGACGACGAAGGTGACGTCGACGAGCAGTGTGCCGAGATCGGCGAAACTGGCCTGCCGGGCGACCGTCTGCTGCCCCGTCGTCATGCCTGCCGACGCTAGGCCTCAGCACCGACATTTCCGGTCGGCGACACACCTGTCGCGACCCGGGTCACCGGGCCGAGGCCCGGGTCCGGACAATCTGGCCCATGACCGATGACACGCTCCGCCAGCGAGCCGAGCAGCTGGCGGGGATCCGGGCGGACTTCCTCGGCATGGGCGGCCCTGATCTCGTCGCCCGCCAGCACAGCCTGGGCAAGCTCACCGTCCGGGAACGGCTCGATCTGCTCTTCGATCCGGGCAGCTTCGTCGAGACCGGCCTGTACGCGCAGGCGGTCGACTCGCCGCAGTCACAGAACAAGCGCACCCCCGGCGACGGGTGTCTCACCGGAGTCGGCAAGGTCGACGGCCGGCTGGTATCCGTCGTCGCCTACGACTTCACCGTCCTTGCCGGTTCGATCGGCATGCACGGCGAGCGCAAGGCGGCTAGGGCCCGGGACTTCGCGGTCAAGCACGGCACTGCGATCGTCTACCTACTGGACTCCGCGGGGGCCCGGGTCACCGAGAGCGTCGGTGCGGCCTTCGCTGGGGCGGGCGACCTGTTCCGCGAGATGACGACGATGAGCGGGGTGATCCCGCAGGTGGCGGCGATGCTGGGCCCCTGCTCGGCGGGGACCGCTTACATCCCCGCGCTGTGCGACTTCGTGCCGATGGTGAAAGGCACCAGTTCGATGGCGCTCGCCGGGGTGCACCTGGTCCGGGCGGCCACCGGAGAGGAGGTCACCGAGGAGGAGATGGGCGGCTCGGGGGTGCACAACAAAATCTCCGGGGTCGCCGACCGGGAGTGCGCGGACGACGCCGAATGCCTGGCCGTCGTCCGCGAGTACCTGTCGTTCTTCCCCAGCCGGTACGGGGACGCCCCGCCGACGCAGCCGAGCGACGACCCGGTCGACCGCCGGGCGGAGGAGCTTTACGAGATCGTGCCGGCGAACCCGCGCCAGGCCTACGACATGCGCAAGGTCATCCGGCTGCTCGTCGACGACGGCCGCTTCTTTGCGATGAAGCCGGACTGGGCGAGATCGGTCCTCACCGGGTTCGCGCACATCGACGGTCGGCCGGTGGGGATCCTCGCCTCGCAGCCGATGGTCATGGCTGGTTCCCTCGGGATCGACGCCGCCGACAAGGCTGCCCGGTTCATCAACCTCTGCGACTCCTTCGACCTGCCGCTGGTGTTCCTCGTGGACGTGCCGGGCTTCGTGGTCGGCAAGGAGGTCGAACACAAGGGGATCATTCGGCACGGCGCGAAGATGCTGTTCAACGTCAGCGAAGCGACCGTACCCAAGATCACAGTCGTGCTACGCAAGGCGTATGGGGCGGGGTACTTCGTTATGGCTGGGAGGCAGTACGAGAGCGACCACCTGATTGCGTGGCCGTCCGCGGAATTCTCCGTCATGGGGCCCGAAGGCGCCGTGAACATCTTGTTCCGCAAGCAGTTGGCCGCGGCCGGGACGGAGTCCGAGCGGGAGGCGCTGCGCGCGGAACTCGTCGCCGGGGTACGCGCCCAGATCGATCCGATGCTCTCGGCGAAGATGGGGTTCGTCGACGACATCATCGACCCGGCTGACACCCGGCGGCACATCGCCACGGGCCTGGAGCTCGCGGCCCGCAAGCGCGTGCTGCGGCCGGCCCGCAAGCGCGGCGTCGTCCCCGTCTGACCCCACCCGCGCGTCGCGCAGACTCGGAGGAGCGTTCCGTGCCGATTCCGGTGCCCGGCGAGCACGAGCGTTGGCGGTGCACGCTGTGCGGCAACCTCACCCGCTTCGACGTCACCCGAACGACCCGGACCCGACAGTACGTTCACGTCGAGCTCTCCGGGCAGCCCACGGTCGAGGAGGAGCAGGTTCTCGCCGACCGGGTCGAGCACGTTCGTTGTCGCTGGTGCAACGCCGAGGACGTCGTCGAGGTGGTGACCCGGCCGGCGGAGTGAGCGCCGGGCCGCTCACCGGGAACTGTCACCGATGGCGGCTAGCGTCGGCCCGAGGCCGGTGGTGGCACCCGCCGCGCCGGTCCGCCGGCCGACTCGGAAGGAACCCTTCGATGATCATCGATTGCGACAGCTGCCAGGTTCGCGGCGCGGCTTGCGCCGACTGCGTGGTAGGCGTGCTCCTGGCCAGCCCACCAGGTGTATTGCAGGTCGACGACGACGAGCGGGCCGCACTGGACGTGCTCGCCGGGTCCGGGCTGGTGCCTCCGCTGCGGCTCGTGCTCCCGGATGCCGCAGCCGGGTGAGGTCCGGATCGGTCGGGGATATTGCCGGGGATATTGCCGGGGAGCGATGCCGGGGACATTGCCGGGCTGTGGATGGCGCATTTGCACCCCCGGTGCTTGGTCACTAAGGTCGCGGAGACCGCACGCCTCGATTCCCGCCCGCCGGGCGGGGGCGCGCGGTCACGCCGAATCTCGGCAGGGCGACCTGCCGGAGCCGGGGACCCACATCCCCTGGGGTGAATCGGTGCGCTCGCGCACCGTAGGGCGACCTTCCCGCCCGAACCCGTCAGCTCACCCGGTAGGCGTCGAGGAAGAAGGGGTGACGCCGCCGTGTCCTGGCGCCGATCGTCGCTTGCTGTCCGTCCACTTTCCGTTCTCTCCGCGCTGGCCTGCGCGGCGATGGTGGCAGCCGTCTTGCCGGCGACCGCCGGTGCCGCACCCGCCGCCTCGATTGGGCAGGTGCGTGCCCAGATTGCCGCGCTGACCGTCCAGGAGGAGCAGTTCACCGAGGCCTACGACCGGTCCCAGGTCGAGCTGGCGGCAGCCGAGCAGCGAGTTCGGGAGCTGCAAGACCGGGTGACCCGGCAGCTCGCGGCCACCACGAAGGCGCGTGCGGGCATCGCCGCCCTGGTCTCGGCCGCCTACCGGAGCGGCGGGTTCGGTCAGGAAATGTCGGTCCTCACCTCGAGCGATCCCGCGTCCTTCCTCACCCAGGCGTCAGACCTCGAACAGATCTCCCGCAACCAGACGGCGGCGCTGGACGCGTTCGTGTCGACCCTCGCCGAGCTCACCCAGGCCCAAGCCGATGTCCGCCACGCCACCGAGGTCCAGGCTTGGCAGACCCGGCAGATCGCGGCGGCCCGGGGGCGAATCGAGTCCACGATCACCGCGGAACGGGCGCTGCTGAGCCGGCTCACCGCCGCGCAGCAGGCGGCGGTCGCCCCGGTGGCGGCCTCGCGATCGGAGGCCCGAGCCCCACTCAGCTTCAACATCCCGGTCGACGGCCGGGCCGCGATCGCGGTCCGGTTCGCCTACGCCCAGATCGGTAAGCCCTACCAGTGGGGCGGATCCGGACCGGACAGCTACGACTGCTCCGGCCTGACCATGCAGGCCTGGGCGGCAGCCGGGGTGGCGCTCGACCACTACGCGGCCAGCCAGCAGTCCTCGACGACCCCCGTATCAGGCGGAAACCTCGAACCCGGAGACCTGATCTTTTTCGGCTATCCCGCCTATCACGTCGGCATCTACATCGGCAACGGGCAGATGATCAACGCGCTGCACTCCGGAACGAACGTCGAGATCGATTCGATAAGCGGGTACACGGACGCCGGTCGGCCGTAACCTGGCGTCCCGCACCGCGCACCGCCGGGGCGTGTCACGAGAGGGGACGGCCGTGCGCGACCTGCGGGTCCTCGGAGTGACAGCCGACGGGGAGCACGTCCTGCTCGGCGCTGGCGCCGGTCGACCGAGCCACCGGCTGGCGGTCGACGAGCGGCTCAGGGCGGCCATCCGGGGCGAGCTCGGACCGCCGGGCGAGTCGGCGGCGGAGAGCGCCCTCACCCCCCGGGAGATCCAGGCCCGGCTGCGCGCCGGCGGCAGCCCCGAGGAAATCGCCCGGGCGGCCGGGGTGCCGGTCACCCGGGTCCTGCGCTACGCCGGCCCCGTGCTCTCCGAGCGGGAGCGGGTGCTCGACGAGGCCTGGGCCGCGCGGATGGCCCGGGCTCGGCGGGGGCTCTCGGCCAGGCCGCTCGGCGAGGCGGTCGCCACCCATCTCGGGGCGGTCTCCGGACTGCGTGCCGAGACCATCCAATGGCGGGCCTGGCGCCGGGACGACAGCCGCTGGGTGGTCGAGGTTAGCTACATCTCCCGGGCCCGCCGTCGCCACGTGGAGTGGCTCTGGCACCCCGTCGAGCGTCATCTCGAACCGCTGGATGCGACGGCGACGTCGCTGGGCTACGTCGACGAACGCACCACGGCGGTGCGACCCGCCGCGAGTGAGCCGGTGCGCCGGCGCAAGGCGACGGGTCGGCCGAAGCGCGTTCCGGCCGGAAAAGCCGCGAAACCGACCCCCGGCCGCAAGCCCCGTACCGCGGTGCCGCCGCCGCCCAAGAGCGTCGGCCGGACCCGCGCACCTCGCAAGGCTGCCGCCCCGGCGGTGCCCCGGACCCGCGCACCTCGCAAGGCTGCCGCCCCGGCGGTGACCCGGACCCGCGCACCTCGCAAGGCTGCCGCCCCGGCGGTGACCCGAACCCGCAAGGCTGCCGCCCCGGCGGTGACCCGAACCCGCGCACCTCGCAAGGCCGCCGCCCCGGCGGTGACCCGAACCCGCAAGGCCGGGGCGGCGAAGAGCCCTCCCAGGACGGTCACGGCCGTCAAGGCGCCCGCCCGGGAGCCGGTAGGCGCGGTTGCGGCGGCCCCGGTGCCCGCGACACTGCCGCGGGCCCGGCCGGGCCCGGGGGCTACGGGCGGGCGCAAGGGACGGGCCACGGTGCCGTCCTGGGCGGACGTGCTGCTAGGCGGCCCGGCAGCGACCACGCAGGGCACCGCCCGGCAGCGGGCCGGCCGCGGATCGTGAGCCTCGCCACCGGCCGGCGGGACGGGGCGCCGGGCGGGTGAAGGCGCTCATCGTGAGCAACGATTTCCCGCCCCGACCGGGTGGCATCCAGGCCTACGTGCACGCCTACGCGACCCGCCTTCCCGACGTCGTCGTCTATGCATCGGACTGGCGAGGTGCCCGCGAGTTCGATGCGGCCCAGCCCTTTCCCGTGATCCGCGACAAGTCCAGCCTGTTGCTGCCGACCGGCCGGGTGGCGCGGCGGGCCCGGGAGATCGCCCGAGCCGAGGGGTGCGACGCCGCCTGGTTCGGGGCCGCGGCGCCGCTAGCCCTGCTCGCGGGTGGGTTGCGGCGGGCCGGCGTCCGCCGTTTCGTCGCTTCCACCCACGGACACGAGGTCGGCTGGGCGCTCGTGCCGGGCGGCCGTCAGGCGTTGCGCCGGATCGGCTCGACCGTCGATGTCGTTACCTACCTGGGCGAGTACACCCGGAGCCGGTTGGCCGGTGCGCTCGGGCCGGCGGCCCGGCTCGTCCAGCTGCCACCGGGGGTGGACCTGGGGGCCTTCCGACCGGAAGCCGGCGGCGAGGAGGTCCGGGTACGGCACGGGTTGGCTGGGCGTCCGGTGGTGGTCTGCGTCTCACGCCTGGTGCGACGCAAGGGCCAGGACATGCTGATCCGGGCGTTGCCGGGCATCCGCCGTCGCGTCGCGGGCACTGCGCTCCTTCTGGTCGGGGGCGGCCCGGACCGGGACCGGCTGGCCGGACTCGCCGAGCGGCACGGGGTCGCCCGTGACGTCGTGTTCACCGGGTCGGTGCCGTGGGCCGAACTGCCCGCTCACTACGCTGCCGGCCACGTGTTCGCCATGCCGTGCCGGACCCGGCGCGCCGGGCTCGAGGTCGAAGGCCTCGGGCTGGTGTTTCTCGAGGCGTCCGCGACCGGGCTGCCGGTCGTCGCCGGCCGCTCCGGCGGCTCTCCGGACGCGGTGCTCGACGGCCGCACCGGACATCTAGTCGACGGGCGCTCCCTCGACGAGGTCTCCGATCGCATCGTCGGCCTGCTGGCGAACCCGGCGCAGGCTCGGGCGATGGGTGAGGTCGGTCGAGAGTGGGTGCGGACGGATTGGCGTTGGGACGTTCTTACCGCCCGGCTCGAGGGGCTGCTCGCCGGATCCTGACGGTCAGGGCCGTTCTCCGCTCTCGGACCGGATCAGCCCCAACCGCATGGCGGTCATCAGCGCGGTGGCCCGGTTTCCGGCGCCGAGCTTCTCGTAGAGCTTGGAGATGTGGGTCTTCGCCGTGGACTCGCTGATGTAGAGCTGTCGGGCGATCTGCGCCACGGCGAGGCCGTCGGCCAGCAGCCTGAGGACCTGCTTCTCGCGCGGGCTGAGCTGCGGGCCACTCGGGGACAGGCGGCGGCGCATCGCGTCCGCGAGATCGGACGCGGTGAACGCCGACGGGGACGAGGCCGCGTGCCGGGCCGCCGCGACGACGTCTTCGGCGGGGGCGTCCTTCGCCACGAAGGCGGACGCGCCGGCTTCCAGGGCGCCGAACAGCTGCTCGTCGCCGGCGTACATCGTGAGAACCACGATCCCGCAGGTGGGGGAGAGCTCGCGCAGCTTCCGCGTCGCTTCTAGGCCATTGCCGTCCGGGAGCCGGAGGTCCATGATCACGACGTCCGGCTCGAGCGCGCTCGCCAGCTCCAGCCCCTCCGCGATCGTTCCCGCCTCGCCGACGACGGTGAAGCCCTGGTCGCGCTCGAACGCGTGGCGTAGGCCCTGCCGGATCAGGTCGTGGTCGTCGATGAGAAGCACGCTCGTCGCCATGGTCACCTCCCCGTGGGCGCCGCTCGCTGTTCGTCACCTACCGTAACGATTTCCGGCGCGACGCCGAGAACCACCTCGACCGACGTGCCGGTCGGCTGGCGACCGACGATCGACAGCCGGGCGCGAAGCCGCGCGGCTCGCTCCCGCATGATCTCGAGTCCGAAGCTGTCGTCCCGGCCCGGGCTGAGCCCGGCGCCGTCGTCGTCGACCCGCAGCCGGGCGTGCGGTGGATCCACCGTGCAGTCGACCCAGAGGTTTCGTGCGTTGGCGTGCTTGCGGGCATTGGTGATGGCCTCCTGGGCGATCCGGAGTAGCTCGGCCTCGACGTCTGCGGGCAGCCGGACCGGCCCTTCGTCCAGGGACAGGTGAACGGTGAACGGACTACTAGCCCCTACGGCCCGCACGTACTCGGATAGTGCGGCGCCGAGTCCGCCGTGCTGCTCGACGTCGCTGCGCAGGTCGAAGATGGACAGCCGCAACTCGCTGATGATCCGACTGACCTCGCGGCGCAGCTCGCGCAGATGGGCTTCCAACTCGGTGCCGCGGGCCTCGGCGGTCAGTCCGTCGACGAAGTAGCCGATCGAGGCCAGCTCCTGGGCGATGCCGTCGTGGATCTCGCGGGCCAGCCGGCGCCGTTCCTCTACCGTGGCGAATTCGCGGATCTCGTCGAAAAGCATGGCCGCGCTCAATCGAAGCGACGCGTCCGCGACGATGGGCTCGATGGTGCGGACGAGCGTCGCCGGGTACGCCCCACTAGCGCCGATCTCTACGGCGACCAAGCCGAATGTGCGCAACCCGAGCCGGAGCGGTAGCACGAGGGCGCTGCCGGGCCGGCCGGCGCTCAGTTGACTACCCACGACCTGGGGCTGCTGGGACAGCCAGGCATCGGCGAATGGGTTCTCGCCGCCCAGGTCCGGCCGCCAGTCGAGCGGCTCACCGCGATCACCGCGGTGAGCGAGTTGGAGTACGTGCTCGCCGCGGGACCGGACGAACACCGCGGCCCGGTCGTATCGAGCGACTGCGCCGATGCCGGTGAGCAGACCGTCGGCGAGGGTCAAGGTGTCCAGACCGACGGACAGCTGCCGGGCTACGGTCCGGAGCTGGGCCAGCAGCCGATAGGCCGTCACGTATGAGTTCTGTGGCTCCGCGCCAGGGGGTTGGAGCAGCCGCTGGATCCAGGCGGCGACCAGGACCAGCGCAACGGCCATCAGGCACCATTCGGCTCCGGTCGCCGCGTATCCGGACAGCTGGTCACGCTGGTCGGCCACTATCCGCCCGACCGCGAGCACCGCGATCGCGACGCCGGCGGGGGCCAGCGCGGCCTCCACCTCGTCGCTGAGGCCACCGACGAAGGCGGGTGCGAGCAGGTAGGGGAACAGCGGGCTGGTCGATCCACCGGTTGCGACGATGCCCACGGCCGCGATCGCTGACTCGGCGAGGCGCCCTGCCCGGCCGGCCCGCCGCCCGCTCGGGCCGAGCGTGACTGCGGCGGCGGCGACCGCGAGGGCGGCGACCCAGAGGTAGCCGCTCAGCAGGTCGCCGTGCGCGGCGTTGAGGACGCCACAGAGGACTAGCAACCCCCCCCGGGTGAGGACGCTGAGCCGCCGGGTCGGCCCGGTGGTCGGGGTGAGGAGGTCGTCGCTCACCTGCTGTAGAGCGCCTCGATGTCCTCCGCGAACTCCTTGGTCACAACGGCGCGTTTCACCTTCAGGCTCGGGGTGAGCTGACCGCCCTCCTCGGTGAAATCGACACCGAGGATCCGGAAGGTGCGGATCGCCTCGGCCCGGGACACGGCCTTGTTCGCCTCGTCGATGGCACCCTGGATTTCGGCGCGGAGCGCTTCGTCGTCCGCCAGGTCGGAGACGGTTGCGCTCTCCGGCTTCCCATTCCGGGACTTCCACGCCGGCAATGCCTCTTCATCGATGGTCACCAGGCAGGCGATGAACGGGCGCTGGTCACCGACCACCATCGCCTGGCTGATCAGCGGGTGGGCTCGCAGGCGGTCCTCGAGCACAGCCGGGGCCACGTTCTTGCCACCGGCGGTGACGATCAGATCCTTCTTGCGCCCGGTGATCGTGAGGAACCCTTCGGAGTCGAGTTCGCCGAGGTCTCCGGTACGGAACCAGCCGTCGGCGAGTGCCTCCCCGGTCGCATCCGCGTTGTGCCAGTAACCGGTGAACACGTTGTCGCCCTTGAGCAGGATCTCCCCGTCGTCGGCGATCCGCACCGACGCCCCGGGGATCGGCCGTCCCACCGTGCCGACCTTGATCGCGTCCGGCAGGTTGAGCGTCGCTCCAGCGGTGGTCTCGGTCAGCCCGTAGCCCTCGAGAACGGTGACCCCGATGCCTCGGAAGAAATGGCCGAGGCGGGTGCCGAGCGGGGCGCCACCGGACACCGCGTATTCCACCCGCCCACCGAGGGCCTCGCGCAATTTGCTGTACACGAGCCGATCGAAAAGTGCGTGCTGACCGCGTACCAGCGGCCCTGCGCCACCGCGCTCGATCCCCTCGCTGTAGGCGATCGCTACCCGCTCAGCACGATCGAAGATCGCGCCCTTGCCGCTGGCGTGCGCCTTCTGCTTGGCGGTGTTGTAGACCTTCTCGAAGACCCGGGGCACCGAAAGAATGAACGTCGGCTTGAACAAGGCGAAGTCCGACATCAGGTTCTTGATGTCGTGGGTATGACCCATCCGGACCCGGTTCTCCACGCAGCCGACCTGGATGATTCGGGCGAAGACATGAGCGAGGGGAAGAAACAGCAGCGTCGAGCCGTCGCTGCCGAACAACTCGTCGAGCCCTTCGGTGGTGGTAGTCGCGTCGAAGAGGAAATTGCGGTGGGTCAGCTCGCAGCCCTTTGGGCGTCCGGTCGTGCCAGAGGTGTAGATGATCGTGGCGGTGCTGGCCGCGTTCAGCGTGCGGCGGCGCTCGTCGATCTCCGCCGAGCTGATCGACTTTCCGCCCTCGACCAGCTGCTCGAGGCCGCCGCCCTCGATGGTCCAGGTTCGGACGACGTTCGGCAGGGAGGCAGACACCGACGCGAACGTCTTCTGGTGGGATTCGCCCTCGAGAAAGACGGCGGTCGCCTCCGAGTCCGAGAGTATCCACTGGACCTGCTCCGCCGAGGACGTCTCGTAGATCGGCACGGTGACCGCGCCCGCTGTCCAGATCGCGTAGTCGATCAGGGTCCATTCGAATCGGGTGGCGGACATCAGGCCGACGCGTTCGCCCGGTTGGACACCGCTCGCGATCAACCCGGCCGCCAGGCTCCGCACCTGTTCGGCGAAGTCCTTCGCGCTGATCGGTTGCCAGCTCCCAGACACCTTGCGGGCGAAGCTCACCGCATCGGGGTGTTCCGCCGCGTTGCGGAACACCGCATCGGTCAGGTTGGCGTCTTCCGGGATCTTGATGGTCACCGGAACCGATACTTCGACCACTGGTCAGCTCCTCGCGCAGCCGGATGCGGCGGATCGTACGCGACCAGCCGACTCTTCAGCGACCGGCCGGATCTGCCGAGGAGACACCCGTGAGCACCCAGCGTTGTCCGAGCTGCGCCGCCACCGTCCCCGAAGGGGCGGACTGGTGTTCGTTGTGCTACGCCGTGCTGCGCCAACCAGCCCTGGTCACCGTGCCGTCCTCGCCCGGGCTGGGCAGCGGCGACCCAGCCGGGCGCAACGCGGAGACCGGGCTCGCGACGATAGATCCGTTGACCGGCCCACTTGCCCTGCTCGACCCGACGCCGGGCGAGTCGACCGCGCGAATCCGCAGCGCGGCAGCCCCGACAGCCCCGCTAGCCCCGGCAGCCCCTACAGGCGCCGCGGGCCTCGAGCCCGGGCCGGAGCCGGAGGTGGCCAACTGGCCCTGCCTCGGGTGTGGCGAGCTCGTGAGCTTCGATCTCGACGTCTGCCCGGGCTGCGCTCGACCCTTCCTTGCCATGGAGCCGGGCTACGTACAGGTCGGCGGGCGCCGGCTGCCGGACCTGCGTGGGATCAGCGACGCCAACAAGATCATGCTCATGATCGGCGGCATGCTCTGCTGCACCGCTGTGCTGGTGGCCCTGTTCTACATAGTCGGCTCGGTCGTCTGACCCGGTCGGGCGCCGCCCACTACCCTCGAACGGGTGCGGCTCCACGTCGTTTCCGATGTCCACGGCAGTGTCGAGGCGCTGGCCCGTGCCGGCGACGGGGCGGATGCCCTGGTGTGTCTCGGCGACCTCGTGCTGTTCCTCGACTACGACGACCATCGCCAGGGCATCTTCGCCGACCTGTTCGGCTCGGATGCCGCGTCGCGCCTGATCGCCTTGCGCACCGCGCGGCGCTTCGAAGATGCGCGGGCGTTCTCCGCAGGCCTGTGGGCCCGCTTCGGTGCCGACCGCGGGAGCGTCATCGAGGAGGCGATCTTTCGTCAGTACGAGCGGCTCTTCGAGGTTCTCCCGACACCCACCTACCTGACCTACGGAAACGTGGACGTGCCGGCGATGTGGCCGCGGTTCCTTCGTGACGGCTTGCATGTCCTCGACGGGCAGGCCGTCGAGATCGGGGGCCGGAGGTTCGGGTTCGTCGGCGGCGGCCTGCGGACGCCGATGCGGACGCCCTACGAGATCGACGAGGACGTCTTCGACGCGAAGGTCGCGGCGATCGGCGATGTGGACGTGCTGTGCAGCCACATACCGCCGGCTATCCCGGAGTTGCTCTACGACGTCGTGGGCCGACGGATGGAACGGGGGAGCGCGGCCTTGCTAGCCCTGGTTCGGCGAAGCCAGCCGGAATTCATGCTGTTCGGTCATGTGCACAACCCACTGGCCGGGCGAACCCGGGTCGGTCGCACCGAGTGCGTGAACGTCGGACATTTCCGCGGTCGTGGCACGCCGTACGTGCTCCAGTGGTAGCCAAACGTGCCCCGGTCGGAGCCAGGCCGGCGAGGTAGCCTGCGGCCTCGAAGATCGAGGAGGTCTGTGATGGTCGACCGGGCCACTGCCAGCATCACGATCGACGCGACGCGGGACGAGGTTCTGGCGGTGATCGCGGACTTCGACGCCTATCCCCAGTGGGCGGGTGGCATCAAGCGCGCGCAGATTCTCGAGACCGGCGAAGATGGCCGCGCCACCCTGGTCGCTTTCGGCCTCGACGCCGGCATCATCAAGGACGAGTACACCCTGGCCTACGACTGGGACGAGTCCGGGGTGAGCTGGCATCTGATCGAGGCCAAGGCGCAGAAACACCAGGAGGGCAGCTACCGGCTCGCCACCGGCGCCGGCGGTCGCACCGAGGTGGTGTACGAACTGGAGATCGAGACCTCCATGCCGATTCCCGGTCTGATCAAGCGCAAGGCGCAGGGCACCATCATGGACACCGCCCTCAAGGGCCTCAAGAAGCGGGTGGAAAGGTAACCGGCCGCCGCCGGTAGCCTTTCCGGGTGCGCGTCGTCCTCTTCACCGGCAAAGGTGGCGTGGGGAAGACCACGACCGCGGCCGCGACCGCGACGCTGGCCGCGGCGCGGGGGCGCAAGACCCTGGTGCTGTCGACCGACCCGGCGCATTCGCTCGGCGACGCGTTCGGCAGCCCGCTCGGTCCGGAGCCCACCGAGCTCGATACCGGCCTGTACGGCCAGCAGGTCGATACCCAGCTCCGGTTCGAGAAGGCCTGGCGTGAGGTGCAGGCCTATCTGCGCACTGTGCTCGACGCCGCGGGGGTCGACCCGATCGAGGCGGAGGAGCTCACCGTTCTTCCCGGCGCGGACGAGGTTCTCGCCCTGCTCGAAGTCCGGGCCCAGGTGCGATCCGGGATCTGGGACTTGGTCGTCGTCGACTGCGCGCCCACCGCCGAGACCTTGAGGTTGCTGGCTCTTCCGGAGGCGCTGTCGTGGTACGTCGAGCGGGTCTTCCCGGTCCAGCGCCGGATGCTCCGCTCACTTCGCCCGGTTCTCACCCGGGCGGCAGGGGTTCCTCTCCCGCAGGACCGCGTCTTCGCGGCACTCGAGCGGCTTCATCAGGAACTGAGCGAGGTCCGCCAGGTGCTCACCGACCCGGCGTCGGCGTCGGTTCGCCTGGTCCTGACGCCGGAGGCGGTGGTCCTCGCTGAGGCCCGACGGACGTTGACGAGCGTGAGCCTCTACGGCTACCGGGTGGACGCGGTCATCGTCAACCGGGTGTTCCCGGACGACGACGGTGCCGATCCGTGGCGGGCCGGTTGGGTGGCCGCACAGGCCGGGCAGCTCGCCGAGGTGGCGGCCTCGTTCGCCCCCCTGCCGATCTACCGGACTCCCTATCGGCGGTCCGAGCCGGTTGGCCTGCCGGAGTTGGCGGCCATGGCCGCGGAGACCTACCGCGACGCCGATGCCTTCGCCCTGCCGAGGGGACCCGAGCCGCTGCGGGTCGAGCGGGACGGTGACGAGTTCGACCTGGTCGTCGAGCTGCCGCACGCCGGCCGCGACGACGTCGATCTCGCGCGCAGCGGCGACGACCTGGTGATTACGGTGGGGGGCCGGCGCCGGCTGTTTGCGCTGCCGAGCGCGCTGCGCAGGTGCCTGGTGACTGGCGCGACCATGCTCGACGGGCACCTGCGGGTGCGCTTTCAGCCGGATCCGTCGTTGTGGACGTCCCCATAGTGAGCGAGACCGGAACGCTTGCGGAGGAGGCCGTTCGCCTCATCGAGGCCCTTCAGACCTGGGCCCGGGGGGCGACTTCCGGCCAAGGTTGCGACCGGATCGCGAACGGTGCCCCGGAGTGCCGGCTCTGCCCGGTCTGCCTGCTCCTCGGGGCGGTCCGCGGCGCGCAACCCCAGACTTTCGAGTATCTGCTCGACGCAGCCGAATCGATCACAGCCGCCCTGCGGAGCGCCCTGGAGGTGCACGCCGCCGCTTCGCATTCTGGCCGCGGCGTCGAGCGCATCGACATCGGTTGATTGCCGCGTGGCTCTGACCATCGGGATCGACATCGGCGGCACGAAGGTGGCCGGCGGGGTCGTCGATGACGCCGGAGCGGTGCTGGCGCTGGTGCGACGCCCGACGCCCAGCCTGTCCCCGTCAGACATCGTCATAACGATCGCCTCGGTCGTGGACGAACTGCGTTCCGGACACGCGGTCGAGGCGGTGGGGATCGGTGCCGCCGGGTTCGTCGACGCCGAGCGTTCGACGGTGCGGTTCGCCCCCAACCTCGCCTGGCGCGACGAGCCGCTGCGGGACAACATCCGGGACCGGGTCGGCTTGCCGGTGGTGGTCGAGAACGACGCGAACGCGATGGCCTGGGGGGAATACCGGTTCGGCGCCGGACGCGGTGAGGCGTGCCTGCTCGCGTTGACGATCGGCACCGGAATCGGCGGGGGCGTCGTGTGGGATGGGCGTCTTTATCGCGGTGGCTTCGGCATCGCCGGGGAGTTCGGTCACCTGCGGGTCGTCCCGGATGGCCGGCCCTGCGGCTGCGGCAACCGGGGCTGCTGGGAGCAATACTGCAGTGGCCCGGCCCTGCTGCGCGAGGCCATCGCCCGGCACATCACCGAGCTCGCCGGTGGGGATCTCGAGACGCTGGGCGGCCCGGCGATCACCCGGGCCGCCCTGGAAGGCGACCCGACCGCGACCGAGTGCGTCACCGAGCTCGGCCGATGGCTGGGCCAGGGCTTGGCGGACCTGGCCGCCGCGTTCGACCCGACCTGCTTCGTCATCGGTGGCGGGGTGGCCGAGGCCGGGGAGCTGCTTCTGGCGACGGCACGCCGGACGTTCGAGTCGGTACTGACCGGGAGCGGGCACCGGCCGTTGGCCCGGATCTGCGCGGCCGAATTGGGGACCGAGGCGGGGCTCGTCGGGGCGGCCGATCTCGCCCGGCGTCGGGGATAGGGCCGTGATCGCCCTGGCTGATGCGCGCGCGGCGTTCGATGGCCGGTCCGGCCCGGCGATGACGGCAGGGCGTTGACGATGCGTGTCCTCAGCTACAACGTGCGCTCGCTCCGCGACGACCCGCAGGCCGTGGCCCGGGTCATCCGGTCCTGCGAACCCGACGTCGTCTGCATCCAGGAAGCCCCGCGATTCCTGCGCTGGCGGTCCAAGTGCGCCGCGCTGGCCCGGGAGTCCGGCCTGCTCGTGGTGACCGGGGGCCGGACCGCGGGAGGCGTGCTGCTGCTGGCCAGTCTGCGGACCCGGGTGCTGGGGACCCGGGACCTGCGCCTGCCCAGACAACAGGGTCTGCACCAGCGCGGGCTCGCGATCGGCGTGCTCGAGCTCGATGGCGGCACCTGGACCGTGGCCTCGATGCACCTCGGCTTGGACCCCGTCGAACGACGCCGGCACGTCGCGGAGATCTTCGCCGTCGTGGCCGATCACCCGACACCGCTCGTCCTCGCGGGTGACGTGAACGAGGAGGCCGGCGAGCCGGCCTGGGCGGCCCTGTCCGCACGGCTCCAGGACGCGTACGCGGTCGCCGGCACCGGGCCGGGCGAGACGTCGAGCGCGCGCCGCCCGACCCGGCGGATCGACGCGGTCTTCGCCGACCCTGGGGTGGAGGTCGTCTCGTGCTCGGTCCCCGTCATCGGGGGCCGCGAGCTGGCCACCGACCACCTGCCGGTGCTCGCCGAACTGCGTCAGCGCTGACCGGACCGCGAAAGCGCGGTCACCGACCGCCGAAATCGGCTACGAGTTCCCGGGCCAGCTGCTCGAGGAACAGACCGACGTCCGTAACGATCCCGGCGGCCTGCGCGGAGCCGCGGTCGGCGAGCTTCGTCACCGTGGCCGGGTTGATGTCCACGCAGACCAGGGGGACCGACGCGGGGAGCAGGTTGCCGGTCGCAATCGAGTGCAGCATCGTGGCCACCATGAGGGCGAAGCCGACGCCTGGCAGCTGGGCGCGCATCGCCCGCTGGCCGGCGATGACGTCGGTGTAGACGTCCGGTAGCGGTCCGTCGTCGCGGACCGAGCCGACGAGGACGAACGGCTTGGCGGCGCGGACGACCGCGTGCATCACCCCGCTGGTCAGCACGCCCGACTCGACGGCGGCCGCGATCGATCCGCAGCGTCGGATCGTGTTGATCGCGCGGATGTGATGTTCGTGGCCGTGTTCGACGCCCTTGCCTTTGGCCAGGTCCACGCCGAGCGAGGTTCCGAACAGCGCCGACTCGATGTCGTGCGTGGCGAGGGCGTTGCCCGCGAACAGCACGTCGAGGTAACCCGACTCGACGAGCGCGACCATCGCCGGGGACGCCCCGGTGTGCACCACGGCCGGTCCAGCCACCCAGAGGATCCGGCCGCCCTGGCTCTTCGTGTCGCGCATCTGGTCGGCGATCTGCCGGACGAGCAGCGCCTGGGGCTTCTCGCTGGAGATCGCCGAGGACATGAACTCGAAGCTGTCGTCCGCAACGGCGGAGTGTTCACGTGGTGGCAGGACCACCCGGACCCCGCGCGCGCCGCAGACGATCTGGTCGGCTTCCCGCACATCGCTGACCGGAACCGTGTGCACCCGTCCGCCAGTCACGACGAGTCCGCAGTCCATCTCCGGGGACTCCACTTGGATCCAATGGCCGTTGACCCGGACCAGGGTTTCCAGGTTCGTCGTCGAGTAGAAGTCGTCGGGGAACACGCCGTCCCGCGGCGCCGGGGAACAGGTGGCCTCGCCGGGGTCGACCGCATTGACCCCATGGGTTTGCAGACGCATGAGCAGTCGGGCCAGGGTCTCCTCCGAGCTGGCCGAGAGCTCGACGCGGACATAGGACGTGTCGGCGTGAGTCTTGCCCACGTCGAGTCGTCCGATCGTGTAGTCGCATCCGTAGTCCAGGACGTCGTCGAGGATGCGCGCCAGGACTCCGGTGTCCATCAGGTGACCGGAGATCTCGACGGTCTCGGAGATGCTCACCGGGTCAGACGACGGCGCCGTCGTCGTCGTCGTCGGTGGGACGTGAGTCACGCATCCGCACGATCAGGCTGAGGAATCCGGCGATCACGACGACGACGGCGATGCTCGCGAGGCCGCCGCTCAGCGGTCGGCCGAGGAATGCCGGGATGATGAGCAGGCCACCGCCCCCGATCATCCCGAGTAGTGCCCAGAGCGTCGCGGGGCTCGGTCGCGGCAGGGGAGGCGGGTCCGGCGGGACGAAATGCTCGTCCAGGGGGTCCTCCGGCGGGGACCAGGTCCGAAAGGGGACCGGGGTCAGCGGCGCAGCCACGGGCGGCGGCTCTTCCCCTACGTCCTCCGCGGCCGGCCAGCTCCGCGGGCCCGGCCCAGTCGGCTGGGACAGGGCGGCGACCAGATCGATCCAGCGCTCCTCGTCGCTCTGCGCGTTGCCGGGCCCCGGGGGGCCGGCGGGCCCGGGCGGCGGCTCGGCGGTCGGGGTGGCGACCCGGGCCTCGTCCGGGACCTCGGCTGACAGCACGTCCCGGGCCGGGTCTATCGCGGTGCTGTCGACGAAGAGTCGGTCGGTGGGCCGGCTGGGTAGGCGCATCTCGAAGTACGCGCCGGACGCGCCCGGGGTCGGCTGGACGTAGGCGGCGATCCCGACGGCCTCGAGTTGGCCGAGCAGCTCCTCGGCGACCCGCGGATCGAGATCGGCGATCGGGGTGTACCGGCTGGCCCGTAGCCCGTTGCTCCGGGCCGCCGGTCGGCCCGTCTCGTCGATGCCGTCGGGCATGTCAGCCGGCCGGCCGGGTGGCGACTTGGTCGCGAACGAATGCCAGGCTCTCGGTGAAGATCGTCTCCGCGTCGTTGTCCAGAGTGGCGACGTGGTAGCTGTTGTCGAGCACGAGACGCCGGCGGTCGGACGAGGAGATGCCGGCCCAGACCACCTCGCCGTTCTTCGGCTCGACGACGTGGTCGTCCCGGCTGGTGATCAGCAGCAGGGGCAGCGTGACCGAGGCGAGGTCGGCGCGGACCAGCCGCCACAACCGGGACAGGGAGTAGGCGCCCCGGAGCGGCGTCCGGTCGTAGGCGAGCTCGACGCTGCCCGGCTTCTTGATATCGCTGGCGATCCCCGGAAAGGACGGAACGAGCAATCGGAAAAGCGGCAGGAGCTTGGCGTCCTTGCGCAAAGTGAGAACGGAGGGGTTGACGACGACCACGCCGGCAAGATCGGCACCGCGCCGCTCGGCCAGCCGCAGCACGACGGTGCCGCCCATGGACAGGCCCATGGCGAACACGGCGGCGCAGCGCTCGTGCAGTTCGTCCAGCCCGCGCTCGGCCTCCCCGTACCAGTCCTCCCAGGTGGTTCGGTTCAGGTCGGACCACTTGGTGCCGTGGCCGGGAAGCCGCGGCAGGCGCACCGTCAGCCCGGCCGCCGCGAGGTACTCGGCCCATGGCCGCAGGCTCTGCGGTGTGCCCGTGAAACCGTGGACGAGCAGCACACCCACCGGTTCGCCATCGGCCGAGAACGGCTCGGCGCCTGGCATGATCCCGGTTCCCGGCACTGGTCCTCCCATCCACCCGGGCCGCCCGCGCCGGCCGCGTCCGGCCGATCGTCGCATGTCGCGCACGGTCCCGCGACGGTAGGCTGCAGCGAACCCGGCCGGAGGGCCGGAAGTCGCCCTGGAGCGCCCGGGGGGACCCAGGTCGCGGTGGCGCGGCAGCGGCGGGAGGCGACGGTGGGCTACTGGATCGTCAAGGCGATCTTGACCCCGATCCTGCGCCTGCTGTTCCGTCCCTGGGTGGAGGGGCTGGAGAACGTTCCGACCGACGGACCGGTGATCCTCGCCAGCAACCACCTGTCCTTCTCGGACTCCATCTTCCTGCCGCTCGTCGTACCGCGCCGGATCACGTTCCTCGCCAAGTCGGACTACTTCACCGGACGATCGGTGCGCGGCCGGCTCACCGCGTCGTTCTTCCGCGGGGTCGGTCAGGTCCCCGTCGACCGCAGCGGCGGCCGCGCCAGTGACGCGGCGCTGCGCACCGCGCTGCGGATCCTGGCCAAGGACGAGCTGCTCGGCATCTATCCGGAGGGCACCCGCTCCCCCGACGGGCGTCTGTACCGCGGCAAGACCGGCGTCGCGCGGATGGCGCTCGAGGCGGGGGTGCCGGTCATCCCGGTCGCGATGATCGACACCTTCGAAGTCCAGCCGCCGGGCAAGGTGATCCCGAAGATCAGACGGATCGGGGTGCGCATCGGCGAGCCGCTGGACTTCTCCCGTTACCGGGGATTGGCCAGCGACCGCTTCGTCCTGCGGTCAGTCACCGACGAGATCATGTACGAGCTCATGCTGCTCTCCGGGCAGGAGTACGTCGACCAGTACGCCACCAAGGCGAAGGCGGAACTCGAGGAAGCCCGCACCGCCGCGGGCGAAGCGCCCGTCGCCGACACTCCGGTGACGGCGGGCCGCAAGGCGAGCTGACCGCGAGGTCAACGTCGACGCAGCATCTCCGACACGAGGAACGCAAGTTCGAGCGACTGCCCGGTGTTGAGCCGGGGGTCGCAAGCCGACTCGTAACGCCCCGCGAGATCGGCGTGGTCGATCTCCTCGGCGCCGCCGAGACACTCCGTGACGTCCTCACCGGTGAGCTCCACATGCAGGCCACCCGGGTGGGTGCCGAGGGCGTGGTGCACCTCGAAGAAACCGAGAACCTCGTCGACCACGTCGTCGAAATGCCGCGTCTTGTACCCGCTCGGGGATTCGACGGTGTTGCCGTGCATGGGATCGCATACCCAGACCACGGGGGCGCCGCTCGCCGTCACCTTCTGCACCAACGGCGGAAGCACGTCGCGCACCCGGCCGGCACCGAGGCGGGTGATCAGGGTGATCCGCCCCGGTACCCGGTCCGGGTCGAGCCGGTCGAGCAGGGCGAGCGCGTCGTCGGCTGTTGCCGCGGGTCCGAGCTTCACCGCGATCGGATTTGCTAGCCGGGAGACGAAATCGACGTGCGCACCGTCGAGCGCTCGGGTTCGCTCGCCGATCCACACCAGGTGCGCGGAGAGGTCGTAGGCGGCCGATCGCTCGAGGTCGGTGCGGGTGAGCGGTCGCTCGTAGTCGAGGAGGAGCGCCTCGTGGCTGGCGTAGAGCTCGACCCCGTGCGCGCTCGCCTCCTGGTCGAGATCGACCCCGCACGCCCGCATGAACGCGAGTGCGCGATCGATCTCGTCGGCGAGCACCTCATAGCGCTCCCCGGCGGGGGAGCGTCGGACGAAATCGCGATTCCAGCCGTGCACCCGCCGCAGGTCGGCGAAACCACCGGTCGCGTAGGCGCGGAGCAGGTTGAGGGTCGCGCCCGAGCAGTGGTAGGCCCGGAGCATCCGCCGGGGATCCGGAACCCGGGCGGCGGCCGACGCGGCCAGTTCGTTCACCGCGTCCCCGCGGTAGGAGGGCAGCCCGGTCGCCGCTTCGATCGTCGCCGACCGGGGTTTCGCGTACTGGCCGGCGATGCGCCCGACCTTGACCACCGGCAGGCTCGCGCCGTAGGTGAGGACGACCGCCATCTGGAGCAGGGTCTTGAGCTTGTCCCGAAGATTTTCCGCGGTCGACGTCGCGAACGTCTCCGCGCAGTCCCCGCCCTGGAGGAGGAACGCCTCGCCACGGGACACGGCAGCGAGGCGCTCGCGGAGCGTGTCGCACTCCTCGGCCACAACGAGCCCCGGTAGCCGGGACAGCTCCGTCGTGACGGCGGCGAGCTCGGCGGGATCCGGCCAGTCCGGCTGCTGCGCAGCCGGCAATGCCCGCCAAGCGTCCAGGTCCGGGTCCGGGTCCACCCGTTCAGGGTAGGTGGCCGCCGGGCTAGCCGAAGAAGACCCGGGCTTCCGCGTAGAGCTCCGCCGGCACGAGCTTGAGTTCGCGAGTGGCCTCGGCGAGCTCGACGAGCTCGATCTGCGTCCCCTTCAGCGCGGTCATCGTCCCGTAGCTGCCGGCGCGTACGGCGGAGATGGCGTGCAGCCCGAACCGGGTGGCCAGCCAACGGTCGAAGGCGGTGGGCGTACCGCCGCGCTGGACGTGGCCGAGCACCGTTGTGCGGGCCTCCTTCCCGGTGCGGTGGCTGATTTCCGCCTCCAGCCGCTGCCCGATCCCGCCGAGCCGGACGTGACCGAACGCGTCGATATCCCCGGCGGTCGTCGCCATCGTGCCTTCCCTCGGCACCGCCCCCTCGGCCACGACGACGATCGGCGCGTAGCGGGTGCGGAATCGGTGCTCGATCCAGCCGGCGACCTCGTCGACGTCGAACGGAGCCTCCGGAATGAGGATGACGTTCGCGCCCCCGGCCAGGCCGGAGTGCAGCGCGATCCACCCGGCGTTGCGGCCCATCACCTCGACGATGAGCGCCCGGTGATGGGACTCGGCGGTGGTATGCAGCCGGTCGATCGCCTCGGTGGCGATGTTCACGGCCGTGTCGAAGCCGAACGTGTAGTCGGTCGCGGACAGGTCGTTGTCGATTGTCTTCGGCACCCCGACGACGGGTACCCCTTCGAGGGAGAGCCGGTGCGCGACGCCGAGCGTGTCCTCGCCGCCGATCGCGATCAGCGCGTCTATCCCGAGCCGGTCGAGGTTGGAACGCAGGCGCGCCGGACCACCTTCGAGCGCGTACGGGTTGGTCCGCGACGACCCGAGGATCGTGCCTCCGCGGGGCAGGATGCCCCGCACCTCGGGGACGCCGAGCGGCACGTGGTCGGCTTCCAGCGGCCCGCGCCATCCGTCCCGGAACCCGACGAACTCGTATCCGAAGTCCTGGACTCCTTTGCGGACCACGGCGCGGATAACCGCGTTCAACCCCGGGCAGTCCCCGCCTCCGGTCAGCACACCGATCCGCACGAGACCCTCCTTAGCTCTGCGGCTGGGAGCGTAGCCGCCGGTCAAGCCGGAGCCTGGATCCGCCGACGTCCCCCAGGTGGGACTGATCACGCGGGCCGTCGTGGCCGGCGCAACCGCCGCGGGACTCGCGCTGGGGCCGGCGGCGGGAGCGCACGCCGCCGGCCCCCCGCCGGCCCCACCGGCCGGCCAGCCGGTCACGGTCGGTGACCTCGCGTCGCTTTCCGCCCAGGTCGGGGCTCTTCGGGTGCAGGCCGACCAGGCCGCCGGTCTGCTGGAGGTCGCGGTCGCCCGGTCCGAGTCCCTCCGGGTGTCCTACGATCGGCTGCTCGCAGCCCGGGCCGCGCTCCAGGACCGGCTCAACGCGGAGATCCGACGGGTCTACGAGGCCGATCAGCCCGATCCGTTCAGTGCCCTGATCGCGGGTCTCGCCCCCACCGACGTCCAGGTCCTTGCCCTGTCCGCGCAGAATCAGGTGGCGGTCGACGACTCGCTGGTCGCGGAGGTCGACCGGGCCGATTCGGCGGTCGGTCAGCTCCGGGTGCGCCTCGAAGCCCTGCGCCGTCAGCTGCTCGGGCCGGCGATGGCCGCCGAGTCCGCGGTCGAGAAGGCGATCGCGGTCCTCGACGAGGAGCAGGCGGTGTACGGCGTGCAGCAGGCCGCCGCCCGGGCGGCCCTGGCGCAGCTCTCCGCCCAGGTGACCAACTCGGTTGCGATCGAGGTCGGGCCATCCGGCCTGGCCGTCGAGCGTGCTGAGGCCCCGGTGCTCGCCGTTCTCGATGCCGCTGGACCGGGGATTCCCGCCGGCTACGCCCCGAGCGGCGCGGTGATCACCGGCGTCGCGTCCTGGTACGGACCCGGTTTCGTCGGAAGTCTGACCGCCTCCGGTGCGCCGTACGACCCGGAGAAGCTGACCTGCGCGATGCTCACTGTCCCGCTCGAGACGGTCGTGCACGTGACCGCCAACGGGCGCGCGGTCAACTGCCTCGTCGATGACCGCGGGCCGTACGTCGCCGGGCGGGTCATCGACATGTCGCGCGCCGGGTCGCGCGCGCTCGGCTACGACGGCCTGGCCCAGGTGCAGATCACCGTGCTGACCCCGACCGGCTGACCCTGCCATAGGGTTTCGCGCCGTGAGCGTGCTCGCCATCGACGCCGGCACGACCGGTGTCACCGCGCTGCTCGTCGCTCCCGACGGCGGGGTGGTGGCCAGGGGGTACCGGGAGTTCCCGCAGCATTTCCCCCGGCCCGGTTGGGTGGAGCACGACCCCGAGCAGATCTGGCAGGCCGTGCTCGCCGCCTGCCGGGAGGCCGTCGAGGCCGGCCCCCACCCGCCGGTAGCGGTGGGGATCACCAACCAGCGGGAGACCGCGGTCGTGTGGGACCGCGGCTCGCTCGCGGCGCCTCGGCCGGCGGTGGTCTGGCAGGACCGGCGGAGCACCGACGTGTGCCGAGGGTTGCAGGAGGCGGGACACGAGGCGCGGGTGGCGCAGCTCACCGGTCTGCGGCTGGACCCGTACTTCACCGCCACGAAGCTCGCGTGGCTCGCCGAGCACGACCCAGCGACCTGGTCCGGGGTCCGCGACGGGCGGTTCGCCCTGGGCACCGTGGACAGCTACCTCGTCGCCCGGCTCACCGCCGGCCGGGTCCACGCGACCGATCCGTCCAACGCCTCCCGGACGTTGCTCTACGGGCTCGAGGCCAACGACTGGTCGGATGAGCTTCTCGACCTGTTCGGCGTCCCGCGCGCCGCGTTGCCACAGATCCGGCCGTCCTCCGGTGATTTCGGGCGGACCGATCCGGAAGCCTTTCTCGGCCTCGACCTGCCGATCGCCGGGGTCGCCGGCGATCAGCAGGCCGCCCTGTTCGGGCAGGCCTGTTTCACCGAGGGCAGGTCGAAATGCACGTACGGGACCGGGTCGTTCGTCCTGGTCAACACCGGTCGGACGATCGCCCGCTCCCCGGCCGGGCTGCTCACGACCGTCGCCTGGGACCTCGGGGACGGTCCCCGCTACGCGCTCGAGGGGGCCATCTTCGCCACCGGGGCCGCGGTGCAATGGCTGCGCGACGGGCTGCGCATCATCGACGCCGCGGCCGACAGCGACGCCCTGGCCCGCAGCGTTCCAGACAGCGGCGGCGTGGTCTTCGTCCCCGCCCTGACCGGTCTCGGTGCGCCGCACTGGGACCCGGAGGCGCGTGGGACGTTGTTCGGGCTGACCCGGGGCACAACCCGGGCGCACGTGGTGCGGGCCACCCTGGAGGCGATCGCCTACCAGGTTCGGGACGTGGTGGACGTCATGGTGCGAGACGCCGGCCTGCCGGTTCCGGAGCTGACGGTCGACGGGGGCGCCGCCGCCAACGATCTGCTCTGCGGCCTGCAAGCCACCACGCTTCAGATCCCGGTGTCCCGGCCGAAGATGCTCGAGACGACCGGTCTGGGCGCGGCGTTCCTGGCGGGCCTCGCCACCGGGGTGTGGGGGTCGACCGACGAACTCGGCCAGACCTGGCAGCTCGATCGTCGTTTCGATCCCGGGGCGCCCGAGGACGCCGGGTACCGGCGTTGGCAGGCGGCGGTCCGCCGGGCCGGCGGCTGGGCCCGGTCCTAGCCCCCGTCACAGGGTCCGGTTGAAGCGTTGGCTGGCGGTCCGGCCGGATCCGGTGGCGCGGACCGTGCAGGTCGAGGGGAGAAGCCCCGGGTCCCCGGTCGCCGTCACGGTCGCGGTGAACGCGCCGTTCGAGTCCGCGCTCACCGTGCTCACCGAACGGGTCACCCCGGTGTGGTCGATGAATGAGACGGTGACCGGGCTGTTCGGCGACCATCCGTCGCCGGTCACGCTGACCACGGTCCCGTTCGGCCCGCTGGTCGGGCTGATCGTGATCGCGGCCGGTCCGTTGGGACGCGGGGAGCTGGTCGGGGGTCTGGGCGGTCCCGAGGTGGCCGGGCCCTGCCCGGCCGGCGGGGTCGAGGGGGCCGGCCCGGGGCTGCGGTCAGCGCTCGCGCTGGGCCGGTGGCTGGGCGTGCCGGACGGGGTGGGACTCGACGTGGCGGCGGCACCCGGCGAGGAACCGAATCCCGCCGCCGGTGGGGTTGCCGAGGGTCGGGTGGCGTAGGCGACGATCACCCCTAGTGCCAGCGCGAGTGCGATGCTGCCGGCGATCATGCCGGCCGACATCGTTCGTGGTCGCGCCGCCTCCTCCCGGGCGAGTGCGATCTCCTCCGCGCTCGGCAACTGCCCGGCGGCCCGCTTGCCGACCTCGGCCAGCAGTTCGTCCCGATCCTCGTCCGACAAGGCGAGTACCGGCAGGCCGGCGGCGAGTCGACGGCCCGTGGTCGCCGCGGCCACGATGGCGGAGCACGCCGCGCAGGTCGCGACGTGGCGGCGCAGCGAGTTCGCTTGGACGCTCGGCAGGGAGCCGTCGGCCAGCCGGCCGAGAGCGCCCAGGGTGACGGCCGGCCGGGCCGCATGGTCGCCCAGGTCGGGCACCGGTGCGCCGGCACCGGCCAGTGCGAGCCGGCCCCGGGTCACCGTTGCCGAGGCCACGTCCTCGGTGGCGGATAGCGCCACGCCGACGCTGGTCGACGGCAGGTCGTAGGCGTCCCGGAGCAGAACGGCGATCCGCTCGCGCGTCGGGAGCCGATCGAGGGTCGCGCTCAGCTCCGTCTCGTCGGTGGTTCCGGCGAGCACCCCGGTGGGCTGCGAGCGGGCCCGGCCGGGCGTCGTCGGCGCCTGCTCCGCCACCCGCCGGGCCAGCCGCAATGCCCGGTCGACCCACCATCCGACCAGGTCCGAGACCCTCGACGGGTCGTTCGCCAGCGCCCCGGCGAGCTCGACGGCGCTGATCTGGGTGATCTCGGCAGCCGCGTCCGGTGGGCATCCGGTCCGGCGCAGCAGGTCGTGCACCCGATCCGCATAGCTGCGGACGACGGCGACGTAGTCCTGCGCCGAGACCAGCGCAGTCGAACGGTCCGCCACGCGGATACTTTAGGTGGCCGGATCATCGCGTGGACGAGTTCAGGGGAGGTGCCGTGGTCGCCGACGTCGTCGACCTGCGTTCCGACACCGTGACCCGACCGACGCCGGAGATGCGGGCCGCCATGGCGGCCGCGGAGGTCGGCGACGACGTCTACGCGGAGGACCCGACGGTCGCGGCCCTGGAAGCCGAGGTCGCCGGGTTGTTCGGCAAGCCCGCCGCGCTGTTCGTGCCGAGCGGGACGATGGGCAACCAACTCTGCCTGCGGCTGCTCGTCGCCCCCGGTGAGGAGCTGCTATGCGACACCGACGCGCATGTGGTCACCTACGAAGGCGCTGGCGCGGCGATGCACGGCGGCATTCAGACCCGGACCCTGCCCGCGGTGCGCGGTCGTCTCGACCCCGAGCTGGTCGGTGCGCAGCTGCGCCCGGACGGCTACTTCATGGTCCCCACGCGGGCGCTGGCGATCGAACAGACGCACAATCGGGGCGGCGGAGCGGTGTACCCGCTGGACCGACTCGAGGCGCTCCGGGCGCTGACCACCGAGCACCGGGTCGCGCTGCATTGCGACGGGGCGCGGATCTGGAATGCGGCGGTCGCGTCACGGGTGCCCTACGCGACTTACGGGGCCCTGTTCGACACGCTGTCGGTGTGCCTGTCCAAGGGTCTGGGCGCTCCGGTCGGATCGGTGGCCGTGTTCAGCGATGCCGGCGTGCTCCCCAGGGCCAGGACCCTGCGCCGGGCGCTCGGCGGGGGCATGCGCCAAGCCGGCGTCCTTGCCGCCGCCGGTCGCTACGCACTGGCCCATCACCTCGACCGGCTCGCGGACGACCACGCCCGCGCCCGGCGGCTAGCCGATCGGATCGCCGACGCCGCCCCCGAGGTCGTGGCCCCCGCCGACGTCGAAACGAACATCGTGACGATCGACCTCACCCGGCACCCGGTGGACGCGGCCCGACTCGGTGATCGGTGCCGGGCCGAGGGTGTGCTGATCTCCGTGTTCGGACCGCGCCGGGTCCGGCTGGTCACCCACCTGGATGTGGACGACGCCGGTACGAACCGGGCCGCGGACGTCATCTGCCGGACCCTTCGTTCGGCCGACTGACGAGTTACGTCGCCGCCGCGATCCGGCGGCCGGAAAGCGGTGCCAGCGCACGAACCGCTTCGCCGAGGTCGAACAGGTCCGGTTCGGCAAGGGCCTGGGCGCCGTCGCAACGCGCGGCCTCCGGCTCGGGGTGAATGTCGACCATGACCGCGTCCGCGCCGATCGCGATCGCCGCTCGGGCCAGCGGGACCACAAGGTCTCGGCGGCCACCTGCGTGCGACGGATCCACCACGACCGGCAGGTGGGACAGGGCGTGCACGACGGGTACCGCGCTGATGTCGAGGGTGTTCCGGGTCGCCGGCTCGAAGGTCCGGATGCCCCGCTCGCAGAGCACGATGTCGAGGTTTCCGCGCTGGGCCACGTACTCGGCCGCCATGAGCCACTCCTCGATCGTGGCTTGCAGGCCGCGCTTGATCATCACCGGCTTGGCCACCGCGCCGACCGCCTGGAGCAGCGCGAAGTTCTGCATATTGCGGGTGCCGATCTGGAGCATGTCGGCATACCCGGCAACCAGGTCGACGTCGTGCGCGTCGACCACTTCGGTGACGACCGGCAGGCCGGTCGCCGCGCGGACCGCGGCGAGGATCCGGAGCCCCTCTTCGCCGAGGCCCTGGAACGCGTAGGGGGACGTCCTGGGCTTGAACGCGCCTCCCCTGAGCAGGGCGGCGCCCGCCCGCCGGGCCATCTCGGCCGCCGCGAGGGTCTGCTCGAAGCTCTCGACGGCGCACGGCCCGGCGATCAGCGTGAACGTGGCCGGACCGATCGGGACGCCGCCCACCAGGATCGTCGACCGCTGCGGATGGTGATCGCGACTGACCAGCTTGTACGGCGTGGAGATCCGAACCACGTCGCTCACGCCGGGCAGCGCCTGAAGGTTCAACGTCTCGAACTGGGAGACGTCGCCGACCAGGCCGATGATGGTCCGGTGGATACCGCGGCTGACGAACGCGGCACCGCCCGCCGCCTCGACGCTGCGCACGACGACGTCGATCGCGTCCTGCGGCGCGTCGGGACTCATGACGACGACCATGTCCGTCGCTCCCTGGACGCCGAGACCCGGGTCTCGTTTGCTCGGTGGTCTTGGCAGATCGGCCGAAGCGGCGGGTCCGCGCCCGATCGGCGCGGGCCGGTACCGGATCTGGCGGCCTGCGGCGCACGATAGCGCAGCGCGGGGCCGGACCCCCGGTCAGGCGATGCGTACGGACCGGAGGATGTCGGGGGCGTCGGCTTCCGCCCGGACATTTCCCTCGGTCGCAACGGTGATCACGTACATCGTGCCGGGCTCGGGCAGGTAGACGATCTGCAAGGGGTGGCCGCCCAGGCTGGAAGTGACGTCGAGTGCGACACCCGCCGGCAGATCGAGCTGTTCCGCGCCGGCTAGGTCCGCCGACTCCAGAATCGGGTTGGACCCCCGACTCTGCTCGAGCCTGGCCAGGATGTCCCCGGGACTGGGCTGCGCATTTCCGTCCGGCTCCACGGCGATGCCCAGGGCGGCGCCGGACGGCCCGGTGAGTTCGAGGCCGACCTGCGGTGACGACACCTCGGACCAGCCGGCGGGCGCCTGCAGGGTGAGCCCATCGACCGAGTAGGAATGGGCCGGACCGAGGACCCCGGCAATGGCGATCGCGGTGAGGACGCCGTTGAAGGTGGCGTGCGCGGCGATCGATGCGAACAGGCCGCGCCGCCAGTACAGCAGGCCGAACAGCACCCCCATCAGGGCGTAGTAGCGCAACGCCGTCGGGTTGAGGTGCCACGCGGCGAAGGCGAACGCCGAGGCCGCGATCGCCGCGGCGGTGCCGCGCGGGCGAAGCGACTCGGCGAACACCCCGCGGAACAGGGTCTCCTCGACCAGCGGCGCCGCGACCACCGTGATGAGCACGGCGGCGAGGATCCGGGAGACGCTGCCGTCGCTGACGAGCTGGGTGATCCGGGGATCGGTGGTGACGTGCCCGGTGATCGCACTGGTCAAGATGAGGAGCAGACCAACCGCAGCCCCGCCGCAGGCCACCCCGAGCAGGACCCCCCGCCAGGGCGGTCCGCAACGCCAGCGCAGTCGATGACCGGTCCGGTGCAGATAAACCAGCACGGCGGAGCCGACCAGCGCGTAGAGCAGGACGGTCAGGACGATGCCGTAGCGCATCGCCGCGTCGGACTCGAGCCGGTTTCTCGAGTCGAGCAGCGGCATGACGACTTCGAGGAGCAGGGCCCCGAGCAGGATCGCTCCCACCACCAGGACGGTCGTCCACCCGATGCGCGAGCGGGCGGGGTCGGGACCGCCGGGGGGTCGCCCCGGGACCGGAACGGCGCGCGGCGGCGCGGCGGGCGGTGCTTCGAGCAGCGCCACCGGACTCGTGGCCGGATAGCCGGACGTGCCCCGCCGCTCGGTCAGGGGCGCGGCGATCGATGCCCGCGGCGGCCCGACCGGGGCGAAGCACTGCCCGCACCAGGCTGCCCTGCTCGGCAGCTTGGCACGGCAGGTTTGGCAGCGGTCCTCCACCCCCGACCGATCGGCGCGTTGGCGGATCCGGTTGATCGGCCGGACGGCCTAAGTCGGCCTCAGATCTCCAACCGGCGGATCTGTTCGCCCGCGAACCGTCGGGGGCGCGCTTCCACGAGGAGCATGGCGATGAGGACGAGCCCGGCCCCGGCCAGCTGACGCCAGCCGAGCTGGTCACCGGCCAGGGCGACGCCGAAGATGCCGGCGAACACCGGCTCCGTGGTCATCACCACCGCAGCTCGGGTCGGGGAGAGCAGGGACTGGGCCCAGGTCTGGACGACGAAGGCCAGGGCGGTGGCAGCCAGTGCGGTGAGCGCGAGCGCCCCCCAGACGCCGGCGTCGGGCGGCGGCCGCAGCCCGACGGCACCGCCGGCGAGTAGCGCCGCGACCGCGCCGAGCGCGGCTACCGTGGCGAGCTGGACCACGGCGAGTGCCACCGGGTTTCTTCCCGCCGACCACTCGCCGAGCCCGACGATGTGGATGGCGAAGGCGAGCGCGCACCCGAGCGTCAGCAGCTCGCCGGTACCGACCGCGAAGCCGCGAAGCGCCAGCAGGCCCAGGCCCACGGTCGCGACGACGACGGCCAGCCACGCCATCGGCCCGACCGGGCGACGGAGCAGGATGCCGGCGCCGAGCGGTGTGAAGACCACGAACATCCCGGTGATGAAGCCAGACACCGAGGCCGGCGTGGAGCGCAGGCCGTAGGTCTGCAACAGGTAGCCGGCACCCAGGGCGAGCCCGAGCAGTACGCCATCGCGACGCCCCACCGCGCCGAGCTGGCGGACCGCGTTCGGGCGCAGCGCCACCATGGCCACCGCGGCCAGCGCGAAGCGCCAGGCCAGGAAGTCCGCCACGGACATCCGCGCGATCGCGTCCTTGACCACCACGAAGGTGGCGCCCCAGATAGCGCAGACTGCGAGCAGCGCGAGCACCGCAAGGACGCGATTGGCCCGCAGACTCACCCCAGGGAGCGTAGAGGTGCTTCACCCGCCCGGCGCCATGCCGTCCCGGCGGCGCGACGGTAAACTTATCGGATCATGTCGGCGCCGCTGTCTCTCCCGCTGGACTTCCGTCGCATCCCGCTCGGCTCCCTGTACGAAGACCGGCTGGTCGAGGATTTGCTGCTTTTGGTCCAGGTTGTGCGAGCGTGCCGGGACGACGACGTCGACCAGCTGATCCGGCTGGGCGTCGTGGGGCACCGCAGTTCGGGCTGACCCCGGCCCGTCAGTGGCTGGGCTGGGGTACCCGGCAGGAGATCTTCGGGTTGACCCCGACGTAATTGAGCGGGCCGGCGAGCACGGTCGCGGCGATCGTGCCGGCACGGGCGCAGTTCGTGGCCGTCCCGCTGAAGTAGTGGCGCTGGCCGGCGGCGATCGCCCCGATGACGAGCCAGATGACGAGCAGTGCCGCACCGATCCGCATCTGTCGCCTCCTTACGGTGACCCTTGCGATGTCCCCCTTCGGGCGGGGTTGAACCCCGATCTGGCCGGCGAGCCTCCCTTGAGTTGGCCGCGGACGTGCCCGGGAGCTGCCGCGGCTAGCGCGAGATGAGGTAGTAGCGGGACCGGACGCCACCGTGATCGGTCACGACCTCGCTGGTCCAAACGGTTCGCCCACCCGCCGCGGCCGCAACCGCCGTCACCCGGTCGTCGGGGAGGGCGGTCATCGGCATCGGTGGGGTCCACCCCAGTCGCCGGTAGAGGAAGCCGGCTGGGATGCCGAGCCGGCGGAGGCTGGCCGTGCCGCGATGGCGCAACGCCAAACGTTCCCGTGGCGTGACCCGCGGTGCCGGCGGTGGGACGTAACACGGAAGCTGCAGCATGACGACGCCGCCGGGACGGAGCACCCGAAGAAACTCGCGCAGATAAGTCTCGATGGCGGGTACGGACGCCAGGTGTTGGAGCACGAAGAGGCTGCAGACCACGTCCATGCTCGCGGTGTCGAACCCGCGGAGGTCGGTGCCGGTGTGCACGGCGAACTCGCAGCCCGCCACGTCCTGGTTCCATCGCCTGGCCTGCTCGATCATCGGGGCGGCGATGTCCAGCCCGACTACGACCCGCACGTACCGGGCCAAGGCCCGGGTCAGCCGGCCGACCCCGCAACCGAAATCGAGTCCAGATTCGCGGCGCTGCGGAAGCCCGTGCCCGGCGGCGCGGGCCCACAGCTCGTCGATGGCCTCGCGGCCGGTGGTGAAGAACACTTCCGGGTCCCAGCCGCCGAACCGAAGCGACGGCTCGGTGAGCACCGACCACAGCGGGTCGACCCGGGCCCAGTCCTCCCAGGCGCGACGGTCTTTCCCGCCCACAATGCCTTCCCCCTCGCCGACCAAGACCATCGATCGGCGCAGTCTGGCACGGGCCGATGTCCCCGGGCGGAGCCCGATCGGCCGGCTCGGCAAATGGGTGAACGGGCGGCGAGACGGACGAACCGCCCGCGTCCCGGCGGCCGCGGGCGTAGCGTGATCGCAAGTTCCGCTGTCCCCCAGCGGGCGGGAAGGGTGCGTGCGCACATCCGATGCCCCGATGCCGAGCGCCGCTCGCCGGTCCTCGGCTGCTGAGCGACGCCGGCTCGGCGTCACCCGCGCCATCCGGCAGGTGCTGACGACCGGCGGCCTTGCGCTCGTCTACCAGCCGGTTGTCAACCTGCACACTGGGCGCTTCGCTGGTGTGGAGGCGTTGCTCCGCTGCCCGGCCAGCCCGCTCGGTGAGCTCTCACCGGCTGACTTCATCCCGGTTACCGAGACCAGCGCGCTGATCCATGACGTAGGGCGGTGGGTTCTCGACGCCGCGATCCGGGACACCACCGGGTGGCCGTCGGGTGGCCCCGACCGGCCGGACATCGTCGTGGCCGTGAACGTCAGCCCGCGTCAGCTGCTCCACCCGGGCTTCGGCGCCCAGGTCTCCGCAGTGCTGGCCGAGTACGGGCTGGACCCGCAGCGGCTCTGCCTCGAGGTCACCGAGACGGCCCTCGTCGACGTCGTCGAGCCGATCGTGCGGGCACTGCGGGATCTGCGGCAGCGAGGGGTTCGGCTGGCCATCGATGATTTCGGGAGCGGTCACGCCTCCCTGACCTACCTGGCCCGCTTCCCGGTCGACGATGTCAAGATCGACCAGACGTTCATCCGGGACCTGGCGACCGATCGGCGCTCGCTGGTCATCGTCCAGTCGGTCGCCGCGATGGCCCACGCCCTGGGGATGACGGTGACCGCCGAGGGCGTCGAGACGCTGGAGCAGCTGGAGGCGCTGCTCGACGCCGGTGTCGACGCCGCCCAGGGATTCCTGTTCGCCCCGGCTGCCCAGTCCGACGCGGCGCACCAGCTCGTCGCGAACACCATTCCGTGGCCGGTGGAGCTGGCGGGTCGCCGGACCCGCCAGGTTCGGGCGCCCGAACCGACGCCGGTCGACCCCGCCCGGCGCTATCGACTGCTCATCGACGTTGCCCGCGACATCACCGCGGCGCCGGACCTCGACGCGGTCCTGCGGCTGAGCTTCGAAGCCCTGCGCCGGCTGCTCCGCTTTACCGGCGGATCGATCCAGCTGCTCGACGCGGGAATGCTCGCCCTCGCCGCGACCGACCCGCCGGCCACCACAGAGGCCCTGGGGGCCCGGGTGCCGATCGGCCAAGGCGTGGGTGGCCTCATCGCCGCGACCGGCGAGCCCCGCTACATCCCCGACATCACCGTCGACGCGGACGTGCCGGCGAGTCGTCGGGCGGCGACGGTCTCCGGAGGCGTCCGTTCGTATTTCGCCGCCCCGCTGATCGCGGGTGGGCGGATCATCGGGGTACTGCAGATCGACTCGGTCGCGGTCGACGCTTTCTCCGTCGAGGACCAGACGTTGGTGCTGGCGTTCGCGCCGATCGTCGCGGCGAGCGTCACCCAGGTGACCGTGGGTCGCATCGCCCGGACGCCGACCCCACGGCGGCCGGTCGGCTCGGCGTGACCGGTCCTCGCGCCGGCGGGTCAGCGGTCGCGGAGCAGCTTGAGCAGGGCTATGTCTTGACTCTGGCCGGCACCGCTGCCGGGCGTTTCGACGACGACCGGCACCCCGGAGGTGGCCGGGTGACGGAACAGTTCCGCGAACGGCTCGGCCCCGATCGTCCCCGCGCCGATGTTCGCGTGCCGGTCCCGACGCGAGCCCAGCGGGTCTCGCGAGTCGTTGGCGTGCACCAGCTGAAGCCGCCCCCGCCCGATCGTCTTCACCAGGGCGTTGAGCAGCTGTCGAACCCCGCCGGGGGTGGCCAGGTCATGGCCGGCGGCGAACGCGTGGCACGTGTCGAGGCACACGCCGAGCCGGGGGTGGTCTTCGAGTGCCGCGAAGACGGGCCCGAGTTCCGCCACCGTGGACGCGACCGACTGACCGCTACCGGCGGTCGGCTCGATTAGCACCATCGGGCCCTCGCCGACGCCGTCGAGCACCGGGAGCAGGCCGGCGCGCAGCCGCTCGAGCCCGATCTGCCGGCTGTCGGTATCCACCGCGGATCCGGCGTGCACGACCACGCCCCGGGCCCCGAGTCGCCGCCCGCGGTCGAGCGAGTGCCGCAGCGTGATGCTCGAACGTTCCCGGGTGGCCTCGCTCGGGGAAGCCAGGTTGACCAGGTACGGGGCGTGGACGAACACCGGGATCCGGGCGTCGGTGCAGGCGGCACGGAACGCCTCGTCACGATCTGGCTCGCCGGCCGACAGGGCCCAGCCGCGAGGGTTCGACACGAAGACCTGGACGGCCTCGGCCCCGACCTCACGGGCGTAACCGAGTCCGAGCCCACCGGGCACGTGGGCGCCGACCGGTGAGGGCTTGCGGGGCGGCATGGCACAGCCTTCCCGCCGGTCCGGCCGGCACTTCTAGAACGCGTAGAGCAGGACCGTAGCCCCGTGGCGGGCCGGCGTGCCACCGGACGGGTTCTGCGACAACACGTCGCCCGGTCCGCCGGGGAACTCGCTGACGCTCGCGACGAATCCGTCCCGCTCGAGCAACGCGACCGCGGCGTCCACCGGCATGCCGACCACGTTGGGAACCGGGAAGGTCTGCGCACCGCGGGAGATCGTGAGCGCGATGGTCGAGCCGGGGGGCACGAGCGTGCCAGCCGCCGGACTTTCCGCCATGACCGCGCCCTTCGGGACGGTGTCGCTGTATGCCGAGTTCGGCGTCGTGAAGACGAAGCCGGCCTGGGTGAGAACCTGGGTGGCTTGCTCGAGCGGCTCTCCCCGGACGTTCGGTACGGCCACCGGCTGCGGTCCCTTGCTGACCAGCAGCGTCACCGCGCTGCCGTGCCGAAGGACGGTGCCCGCGGCCGGTCGGGTGCCGATGACGCGCCCGGCCCGGATCGCGGGGTCGTAGACCGCGCTGGTCTGGCCCACCACGAGCTTGACCGCGGCGAGGGCGATGGCGGCCTGGGCGGGCGTCTCGTTGGTCACGGTCGGGACGGGGTGCGCCTCGACGCCGAGCGAGAGGTCGACCGTGACGAGCCCGCCGCGCCGCACGCTGCGGTTTGGCAGCGGGGACTGGGTGGCGACCGCTCCGCGCCGGACGGCGTCGCTGTACACGGCCGGTCCCTGCCGCAGGTGCAGGCCCTCGTGGGAGGCCACCGCGCTGGCCTGCGCCCAGGTGTCGTCGAGCAGGCCGGGCGTGTTGACGTAGCGACCGGCACCGAACCACCAGCCCAGCGCCCCGGCAAGCACGGCCGCGATAGCGAGCGGGATGACGACGAACGGCCACCGGCGCCGCCGCGCCGGCACCGGTGCGGCCGGGGCCGGCCCGAGGACCCGGGTGGCGCCATCCGGCACCACGGCGGTCGTCGCCCCGAGGCCGGTCGTCGGGTTGGCGTAATCGGTCGTGGGGGCGGCACTGGGAAGCGGCACCCGATCCGTGCACCCCAGCTCGTCGCGCACGGAGGCCACGGCGACGAGCAGCGCACCGGCGTCGACCGGGCGACGGAACGGGTCACGTGCGGTTGCCCGCAGCACGAGTTCGTCGACCGCTTGGGGGACCGTGGGTTCGATGGTGGACGGCGCCGGCACGTCCTCGTGAACGTGGCGGTAGGCGACGGCCAGTGGGGTTTCCCCCTCGAACGCCGCCCTCCCGGTCAGCATCTCGAACAGCATGACGCCGGCTGCGTAGACGTCGGAGCGGGCGTCCGCGGTTCCGTGCTCAACCTGTTCGGGCGCCAGGTAGGCGACGGTTCCGATCAGCACCCCGGCGGTTCCGGTGAGGGTTGCTTCGGCGACCGCCCGGGCCAGCCCGAAGTCGGCCACCTTCACCCGACCGTCCGGCGCGATCAGGACGTTCTCCGGCTTGACGTCGCGGTGAACGAGCCCGGCGTCGTGCGCCGCCGCGAGTGCGGCGAGCACGGGCTCGGCGACCGCCAGGGCCGCGCCGTGGCGGAGCCGGCCCTGCTCGCGCAGCAGGTCGCGCAGGGTGTGCCCGGCGACGTATTCCATGACCAGGAACACGCAGTCGCCGTCGGCGCCCTGGTCGTAGACCGCGACGACGTTCGGGTGCGACAGGCGGGCGGCGGCATGCGCCTCGCGGATGAATCGGGCGACGAACTCCCGGTCGTCGGCGAGGGCGGCGTGCATGACCTTCACGGCGACCGTTCGCTCGAGGCGGGTGTCCGTGGCCGCGTAGACGCTAGCCATCCCGCCGCGGGCGATCCGTGTCTCGATCCGGTAGCGACCGTCGAGGACCCGCCCGACGAGGCGGTCGGTCAGGGTGGTGTCCATCAGCGCGAGTCTACGTTCCGACCAGGATCGCCCCGTGTCGCCGCGCTGGCCCGAATCCCCGCGGCGGGCCGCAGATCACAGCTGCGCGGCGAACCGATGGCGGAGCGCGAGCACGTCCGCGACGTAGCGACGGGTATCCGGGTACGCCCCGTGTGTCCGCACCGAACCGAGGCCCTGGTAGTAGCCGGCCACGGCCTCCGGCAGGCGCGCGTCGCGGGTCAGCAGGCCCAGCAGCGCCACCCCGGCCACGATGTTGTCCGCAGTGTTGTAGATGTCGAGCCGACGGTGCACGAGGTAGGCCGAGACGAATGCCGCGGTCGACGGGAGGACCTGCATCGCGCCGACCGCGTCCGCGCTGGAGACGACGTCCTGGTTGAAGCCGGACTCCTGCCAGGAGATGGCCAGCGCCAGCGCGGGGTCGACGCCGTAGTGCCGGGCGGTCCGGATGATCAGGGCCCGGACCGCCCCGCGCGGCAGGCCCCCGGTGGGGGCGACGAGGCGGCGCCGCGGCGGCGGCCCGCCGACGCGTTCGATCCGCGGGATGTAGAGCGTCTGGCCGAGTTGCACGATGAGTGAGGACGGCAGGTGGTTGTGCCGCGCGATCGACCGCGGGTCGGCGTGGAATCGCGCGGCGATGGCGTCGAGGCTGTCCCCTTCGACGACCCGGTACGGCACCCAACGCAGCACCGAGTGCGGCCCTTGGTGTGGCGCCGGTCCGCCCGGGACGAGCAACTGCTGGCCGGCGTAGATGAGGTCACCGTTGCCCGGCAGGTGGTTGAGCGCGATGAGCTCCGCCACGGTGGTGTGGTAGCGGGCGGCGAGGGTGCTCAGTGTGTCGCCCCAGTGGATCCGGATCGGGATCCACCCGGGCGCGCTGACCATGACCACCGCCGCCACGAGGACCGGCGTCGCCACCGAGGCGATGCCGGTTCGGATTCGGCGGCCGGGTCGGCGCCCCAGCGGCATGGCCGGTGCCCACCTTCCGAGAGAAGAAAGAGGCAGGATAGTCCTTCTGTGACCAATGTGACAAGAGTGACGAAAGCCGGGAGCGGGCACCACGGTCAGCGACGGGGGCGGTGGTAGGCGAGGATGTCGGCGTGCCAGGCCCCGAACCCGCCGACCCGTCGCGTTGGCGGCTGCTCGCCCTGCCCCCGCTCCCGGTCGAGATGCTCGAGTCGCTGCTCGCCGACTTGCCGGTCGCGGTATCGGTGCCGGATACCCGCGACCGCGGGGGTCTGCACGCGGCGCTCCCCGGTGCCGAGATCGTGGTCGGGGACTGGACCGGCACGTTCCGGTTGGCCGACGCCGAAGCCGAGATCGCCGGGCAGCTCGCTTTCGTGCAGCAGCCGAGCGTGGGCGTCGAGACGATCGACCTCGCCGCCTTCGGCCGGCGCGGGGTGCCGGTGTCGAACGTCGCCGGCACGAACTCCATCGCAGTGGCGGAGTGGTGCATCGCGGCGACGCTCGCCGTGCTGCGGTGCCTGGGTTGGGCCGATTCGCAGGTGCGGGCGGGATCCTGGCCAAACCTCGACGTCGCGGGTCGGGGAAGCATGGAACTGGCCGGCCGGCGGGTCGGCATCCTCGGCTTCGGACCGATCGGGCGGGCTTGCGCGGAGCGCTTCGCGGCCTTCGGCTGCCCGGTCGCGTACTGGTCGCGGAGCCGGCGGGGACCGGCGGAAAGTGCGGGGGCGGTCTACCTCGAGTTCGCGGAGCTACTCGCCACGTCGGACGTGCTGGTCGTGGTCGTCGCATTCGGGCCGGAAACCGCGGGGGTGCTCGACGCCCGCCGGCTGGCGCTGCTTCCCAGCGGTGCGATCCTCGTCAATGCGGCCCGCGGCGGCATCGTCGACGAGCCGGCCCTGGCGGCGGCGGTGGAGCGCGGATCGCTCGCTGGTGCGGCCGTCGACGTCTACGACACCGAGCCGTTGCCGGAATCCTCGCCGCTGCGCGGCAACGAACGGATCCTGCTCTCCCCGCACGCCGCCGGGTCCACGCAGCAGTCCCTGGCCCGCATCGTCTCGGTCCTGCACGACAACATCGAAAGGGCCGTACTCGGCGAGCCCGTCCACTTTCTCTGCAACGACGCCGCTCCCCTCGTCCGCCGCCGCTCCTAGTCGGCCCGCAGGTCCGCTCGTCCCCACGTCGGGGACGAGGCCTCGGCGTGGAACCGGCGCGGGATCCGCCCGGCCCGGAACGCCAACCGGCCGGCCTCGACCGCGCGGGCCATTGCCTCGGCCATCCGGCCCGGATCCTGCGCCCTCGTGACTGCGGAGGCGACGAGGACCGCGTCGCAGCCGAGCTCCATGGCGAGGGCGGCGTCCGATGCGGTTCCGATTCCGGCGTCCAGCACCACCGGCACCCCGGCGGCCGCCACGATCATCGCGATGTTGTGCGGGTTGGCGATGCCGAGGCCGCTCCCGATCGGCGAGCCCAACGGCATCACCGCCGCGCAGCCGATCTGCTCGAGCCGCTTGGCGATGACCGGGTCGTCGTTCGTGTACGGCAGTACGACGAAACCCTCGTCGACCAGACGCTCGGCGGCTTCGAGCAACTCGACCGGATCGGGGAGCAGGCTTCGATCGTCGGCGATGACCTCGAGCTTCACCCAGTCGGTGCCGAGTGCTTCGCGCGCCAGCCGGGCGGTCTGTATCGCCTCCGTAGCGGTGAAACAGCCAGCGGTGTTCGGCAGCACCCGAACCCCGCGGGCCGCGGCCACGTCGAGTACCGAACCGCGGGCGAACGGATCCACCCGGCGCAGCGCGACCGTCGTCAGCGCCGTGCCGGAGGCGGCGAGCGCAGCGTCGAGGGCCTCCAGGCTCGAAGCGCCGCCGGTTCCGAGGATGAGCCGGGAGGTGATCGTCTCGCCGGCGATAACGAGCGGATCGTCCATGGCTGTCCTCAGCCCCCCTGGACCGCGGTGAGGACTTCGACCCGGTCGCCCGCGGCCAGCGCGGTCGCGGCCCAGGCGGCCCGGGGCAGCACCTCCCCGTTGAGCGCGACCGCCGTCCCCGCGGCCGGCGCTCCCAGGCCGGCGACGACCGCGGCCACCGGGGTGCCGGCGGCGAGCCGGTGCTCCACACCGTTGAGCAGGATCGTCATCCGGTCACCGCGGCGGGGCTGAAGCGGTTGGCGTCGAACGCGGCGACGACGTTGGGCAGCGTGCCGTCCACGACGTAGGAGGCCACCGCGTCCGCGGTGATCGGGGTCAGCAGCACCCCGTTGCGGTAATGGCCGGTCGCGACGACGAGGCCGGCCGGGCCGGCCGGCCCGATGAGGGGCGCGTTGTCCGGCGTTCCCGGCCGCAACCCGGCGCTGGCCTCGACCAGCTCGGCCTCGGCGACACCCGGCACGCACGCGATCGCGTCGCGTAGCAGCGCGTGTACGGCGCCGGCCTGCACGACGGTGTCGAAGCCCATCTCTTCCGCCGTGGCGCCGACCACGATTTCCCCGCTCGCCCGCGGGACGAGGTACACCGAGGTGCCGCCGACCAGCCCCCGCACGCTGCGTTGCAGCAGCGGCCGCCCGGGTGGTGTCGCGAGCCGGAGGATCTGGCCCTTCACCGGGCGCACCGGGATGCACCCGGGCGGCAGGCCGCCCAGCTGGCCGGACCACGGCCCGGCCGCGAGCACGACGGTGCCGCCCGCCACATGGCCGTCGGCCAGGTCGACCCCGGTGACCGTGTCGCCGGCCAGGCTCAGCGCCCGGGCGGGTTCGCGGCGGATCGCCACGCCGGCCAGCTCGAGCGCCCGGGTCAGGGCGGCGGCCAGCCGGCGGTTGTCCACCTGATGGTCACCGCGCGCCAGCAGCGCGCCCCGGACGCCGGGGGCGAGCGTCGGCTCGAGGCTGCGCGCCTCGCGTCCGGACAGCAGCTCGACGTCCAGCCCGAGCCGGCGCTGGAACGCGTGCAGGTCGGTGAGGACCGCCCGGTCACCGGGATCGAAACCGACCGACAGGGTGCCGCACCGGCGGTAGCCGACGTCGATCCCGGTGTCCTGCTCGAGTTCGGCGACGAAATCCGGGTAGCCCGCGGCTGCGGCCAGGGTGAGCCGCAGCAGTCGCTCTTCGCCGTAGTGGACCTCGGTGACCGGGGCGAGCATCCCCGCCGCCGCCCGGGACGCCCCGCTGGCCGGGGCCGGGTCGACGACGACCACCGCGCGGCCCCGTCCGGCCAGGCGCCAGGCGCAGGCCAGCCCGATCAGTCCGCCGCCGATGACGACGACGTCGGCATGCCGGCCCATCCGGGGACTCCTCACGACGCGGCGATCGACGACCCTCCCTGCGCCGGCATTACCCGGATCAGGTCTGACGGTCGGGGGCTCGCAAGCCCGCCCTCTCAGCCCGATGGCACCGGGCTCCCGTGCGACTCCCAGCCTACGCTCGCCGGGGGGCCGATTACTGTTGGCGTGATGGATCGTCTCGCCCTGGTCGCCGACCTCGCCGACCCGCAGCTGCGCGCCGCCGTCGAGGGTCTCGCCGACCGGCTCCGGGCCGCCGGGCACCGCGTCCTGGCCTGGCCGGCCGATGCGGAGCTCACGCTGGTGTTCTGTGACCGCCCGCTCGGGGCCTCGCTCGAGGCGGCGCTCGCCGACCGGGCGGCCAGTGGGCATCCGGTGCTCCTCGCCGGTCCGACGGTGGACGGGCTGTCCGACTCCTCCGTGCTGCTCGAGCGGGCCGGGCTGCACCTCGGCGGCCGCACGCCGGCGCACGAGGTCCGGGTCACGCCGGGCCCGGCCGGGACCGAGCTGTGCCGGCGTCTCCCCGGCGAGCTGCTGGTGACCGAGGGCCTGCTCGTGGTGGACAAGACCCTCGACGACGTCGACGTGCTGCTCGCCGCGCACCTCGGGTTGCATGCGACGCCGATCCTGACCTTGCGCGCAACGGTCGGAGTCTGCTCGATCGGCACCGTCGCCGCGACCGTGGCCGATCCGGGCTTCCAGCTGCTGGTGCACCGCTGGGTGCGCCAAGCGCTCGGCCGCGACGAGCGGGCGCCGATCCGGGTCGGGATGCTCGGTTTCGGCGCGATCGCGGCGGAGCACGTTCGGGCCCTGCGGACCGTGGCCGGTCTCGAGCTCAGCGTGATCTGCGACAGCAACCCGGCGCGCCTCGACGCCGCCCGGGGGCACGCGGCGGTATGCGGGTCGGCGGACGAGCTGCTGGACCGGCCCGACGTCGACCTGGTAGTCGTCTCGACCCCCCCGGACAGCCACGCCGACTGGGCGATCCGGGCGCTCGAGTCCGGGCGGCACGTCGTCGTCGAGAAGCCGTTCTCGATCAGCGTCGCGGACGCCGACGCGGTGATCTGCGCCGCCGAACGCGCCGGCCGCGCCGTGACCGTGTACCAGAACCGCCGATGGGACCGGGACTACCTCGCGCTCAAGCGGGTGCTCCGTTCCGGGCGGATCGGGGCGGTGTTCCATTACGAGTCGTTCGTCGGCGGGTACGGCCACCCGTGCAACTACTGGCACTCCGACGCCCGGGTCAGCGGAGGCGCGATCTACGACTGGGGATCGCACTACCTCGACTGGATGCTCGACCTGTTTCCCGGCCCGATCGACTTCGTCACCGCCACCGAGCACAAGCGGCACTGGCTCGACGTCACGAACGCGGACCACTCCCGGGTCGGCGTCCGCTTCGCGGACGGGTTGGACGCGGAGTTCGTCCACTCCCACCTCGCCGCCGCGGTCAAGCCGAAGTGGTACGTGCTCGGCACCGGCGGCGCGGTCGTCGGCTCGTGGCGGGCCGAGCGGGTGCTCGGGCGGGACGCTCTCGGCAACCTCGACGAAGACCCGTTGACACTGGCCGAGAGCCCGGCCGACCTCGCGGTGCACGAGCCGGACGGTTCGCGGGCCACGGTCGCCCTGCCCACCGTGGCGCCGGCGCCGTTCCACACCGAGCTCGCCGAGTGGCTGCTCACCGGTTGGCCGATGTCGGTGACGGCGCCCGGGTCCCGGCGGGGCGTCGCGGTGATGGCGGCGGCGACCGCGTCGGCGCGGGCGGGTGGCCGGCCGGTGACTCCGGTCGAGTGAGCCCCCCCGAACCGGTCCGCTGGGGGTTCCTGGGCGCCGGATGGATCGCGGCCCGGGCGCTGGCGGGCGCCGTGCGCGCGGCCGGTGGGGCGGAGCTGTTCGCCGTCGCCGCCCGGGACGAATCGCGGGCCCGAGCCCTGCGCCCGCGCCGGGTGCACCGCAGCTACGCCGAGCTGCTCGCCGAGCCCGCGGTCGAGGCCGTCTACATCTGCCTGGCCAACGACGCGCACTGCCCGGTGACGGTGGCGGCGTTGGAGGCCGGCAAGCACGTGCTGTGCGAGAAGCCGCTAGGCCTCACCGCCGCCGAAGTCGACCGGATGTCCGCCGCGTCGACCGCCGCGGGACGGCTGCTGGTCGAGGCCTCCTGGTACCGGTGGCACCCGCGGATCCGGCTGGCCCAGCGGCTGCTCGCCGACGGCGTCCTCGGCGAGGTGCGCCGGGTGAGCGCCGGCTTCGGCTTCGCCGGCGTTCCGGACGGCAACTACCGGCTGGACCCGGCCCGGGGTGGGGGGGCCCTGTACGACGTGGGTTGCTATGCGGTGTCCGCGGCGCTCTGGGCGTTCGGCTGGGCACCGGTACGCGACGTCGTCGCGCGCGCCCGGTTCGGCCCGACCGGGGTCGATCTCGCGACCGAGGCCGTGCTTACGTTCGACGCCGGGGTGGCCGAGGTCCGGGCCGGACTCGACGAGGCCGCCGGGCAGTGGATCCGCATCGAGGGCGACTCGGGTCGGATCGAACTGCGCGACGCGCCCTTCACGTCGTGGCGCCACGACGTCACCGAGCTTTCGGTGTCCAGCGAGGCCGGCACCGAGCGGATCGGCGTCCCGGCTGTCGACGCCTACCGCCTGATGGTCGAAGACGTGTCCGCCGCGATCCGCGGCGGTCCGGCCCCGCTGGTGACCCTCGCCGAGTCCCGGGCGGTGGCCGCGGTCCTCGACCGGTGCCGGGAGTCCGTGACGGGCGGAACCCGGGTCTGACACCCTGGCGGCGTGGACGATCTGGTCGACGGGTGGCTCACCCTGCCGGACGTCGCCGAACAGGTCGGCGAGCCGATCACTCGAGTGCGGCAGTGGATCCGGGACGGTCGCCTGGTCGCGCTCCGGTGCGGCGACCCGGCCGTGCTGCGCGTGCCGGCGTCGTTCATCCGGGACGGCACCGTGCTCCCCGCGCTGCCCGGCACGCTCAGCCTGCTGCGGGACTGCGGCTACGGAGCCGAGGAAGCGGTTCGCTGGTTGTTCACGGTCGATCCGACGCTGCCCGGAACCCCGGTCGAGGCGCTGGCCGCCGGGCGGCGGCGCGAGGTGCGCCGCCGGGCGCAGGCCCTGGCCTTTTGACCGGCGTGGGTCGCGACCGGTTGGCCGACGCCCGGCTGTACCTGTGCACCGGCGCGCGGCGCCGCGAGGGCGACCTGGCCGACTTCCTCGACGCGGTTCTCACCGGCGGGGTGGACGTGGTGCAACTCCGCGAGAAGGGGCTCGAGGCAAGCGAGGAGATCGCCCTGTGCGAAGTGGTGGCCGACGCCGCGCACCGGCACGGCGCGCTGGTCGCGGTGAACGACCGGGCGGACATCGCCCGGGTCGTGCGCCCGGACATCCTCCATCTGGGCCAGGGCGACCTCCCGGTCGCCGCCGCCCGGGAAATGCTCGGCGACGAGATCCTGCTCGGCTTGTCCACGCATGATCCGGGCCAGGTGGACGCGGCCGCGGCGCGCGCCGACCTGGACTACTTCTGCGCCGGCCCCACCTGGCCCACACCCACCAAGCCCGGACGTCCCGCGGCCGGGCTCGGGCTGGTCCGGCACGCGGCACTCCGTGGCGGGATGCCGTGGTTCGCCATCGGCGGCATCGACGCGACGACGCTGGATCGGGTGCTCGACGCCGGCGCTCGCCGGGTCGTCGTCGTCCGCGCCCTCACCGAGGCGCCCGACCCGGAGGCGGCGGCCCGCGGGCTGGCCGCCCGGCTCCGCGGTTGACCTGCGGATACCGGCCGGACAGGATCCGCATGTGGTGATGCACGGGTGACGCCCCCGTCGCCGCAGGCGGTCAGCCGGGCAAGAACCCTCGTTGAGCCGCATATTCGTTCCGCCGTGGACCGGCTCGTTCCGCCATTGCGGCTGGTGGCCGACTACCACTTCGGGTGGGTCGACGCCGACGGGGCGGACCGGGGCGGCGGCGGCGGCAAACTGCTCCGGCCCGCGCTGGTGTTGCTTTCGGCCGCTGCCGCGGACGGTCCGATCGAGCGGGCGGTGCCGGCCGCGGTCGCGGTGGAGCTGGTGCACAACTTCTCCCTGCTCCACGACGACCTCATGGATGGCGACGCGGAACGGCGCCACCGGCCGACCGCCTGGGCGGTGTTCGGGATCCCGCATGCCGTGCTGGCCGGCGATGCCCTGCTGGCGCTGGCCACCGACCTGCTGCTCGAGGCATCCGCTCCGGGGGAGCGCTGGGAACTGCGCTCGCTGACGGCCGCGGTCCAACAGCTCATCGGCGGCCAGATCGAGGACGTTCGCTTCGAGCGGCGACTCGACGTCACGGTCACCGAATGGCTCGCGATGGCGGCCGGGAAGACCTCGGCGCTGCTCGCCTGCGCCGCTTCGATCGGCGCGATCGCCGTCGGCGGTCCGGGGGCGCTCGCCGCGGCGCTCGCCGACTTCGGCGCACATCTCGGCCTGGCCTTCCAGCTCGTCGACGATCTGCTCGGGATCTGGGGGAGCCCGCGGGTGACCGGCAAGCCGGTGCTCGCCGACCTGCGGGCGAACAAGAAGAGCGCCCCGATCGTGGCCGCGCTGCGCGCCGAGTCCCCGCATGCCACCCGGCTGGCCGAGCTGCTCGCCCCGGGTGGCCTCCGCGACGAGGAGGACGTGGTGCTCGCGGCCAAACTCGTGGAAGCGGCCGGTGGTCGCGAGTGGGCGGTTCGCGAGGCGGAGCGCCAACTCGCCGAGGCCCTGGCCAGCCTCGACCGGGTCACCCTGCCCGCGGCGGTTCGGGACGATCTCGTCGAGCTGGCCCGGTTCGTCACGGCCCGGGAGAGCTGAGGCCCTGCCCGAAGCGCGGATTGGCGCTGGACAGGTGCCGGAGGATGGCAGGTGTGAGCCTGCGCCGGTACGCCGTGCTGCTGCGGACCAGGCCGATCGGCTACCTGATGACCACCTCGGTCGTGGCCCGGTTGCCGTCCGGGATGACCTCACTGGCGATCGTGCTGATCGTCACCCGCACCGGGTCCTACACGCGGGCCGGCGCGGTGGCCTCCGCCTTCGTCGCCGGCGCCGCCCTCGCCGGCCCGCTCATGGGTCGGGCCGTCGACCGGTTCGGTCGCTACCGGGTGCTCCGGCCGGCCGCGTTGGCACAGGCGGCGCTGATCGGGACGCTGGCCTCGCTCGACCAACCGCTGGCGATGGCCGCCTGCGCCCTGTGCGCGGGGCTGGCCTCGCCGCCGATCATCTCCTCCACCCGGTCGCTGTGGGGTCAGATCCTGCCGCCGGACCTGCGGGCCGGGGTGTTCGCCCTGGAGGCCACCATGGCGGAGTTGCCGTTCACGGTCGGCCCGTCCCTGGTCGCGTTGCTGACCGCGGTGTCCAGCCCGCGGGTCGCGCTGGTGACCAGTGGGGTCTTCATGGCCGTCGGCGTGCTGGCCTTCACCGCGCATCCGGCCACCCGGCTCCCGCCGGTCCGCCGGACGGCGGCCGTGACCGGGCACCGGCCACCCGTCCCGGCGACCATGCTGGCCGTCGCGGGGCTCGTCATCGCGGCGTTCGCGGTGTTCGAGCTGTCCACCGTCGCATTCACCTCGGCGCATCGCGCCGCCGCCGCCGCCGGCGTCGAGCTCACCGTGTGGAGCCTCGGCTCGATGGCCGGCGGTCTGCTCTGGGGGACCCGAGCGGCCCGGTCGATCCGTCCGGTCGGCCGGCTGGCCGCGCTGACGGCGGCGCTGAGCGTGGGAACGGCGCTGCCGGCGTTGGCCACCGGGCTGGTGCCCCTGGGCGCCCTGGTCTTCCTCGCCGGGGTGGTGATCGCGCCCACCTTCGGCGCCCTCTACGCGCTGGTCGCCGCCGCTGCGCCGGCCGGCCGGCAGACCGAGGCGTTCGGCTGGTTGAGCTCGGCGTTCCTCATCGGGGGGGCGGCCGGGTCCGCGGCCGGGGGCGCCGCCGTGCAGGTGCTCGGACCTCGGTCCGGTTACCTGGTGGCCGCCGCGGTGATCGGCGTCGCCTGCGGCCTGCTCGTGGTCCGGGCATCCGGCACGGAGCCCGCGGCCGACTCGCCCGCGGCCGAGGGCCCGGAACCGACGCTCGCGGCCGGCGCCCCGGGCGAAATCGCCCGGTTACCCTGACCGGTATGGCCTCCCCGTCGACGCCGTCCGCGCGTGCGCCGGCCGCCCGGGCACCCACCATCCGCGACCTGCTCGCCCGCGGCGCTCGGTCGTACTCGTTCGAGTTCTTCCCGCCGAAGACCGAGGACGGGGAACGTCAGCTGTGGCAGGCGTTGCGGGAGCTCGAGGCGCTGCGCCCCACGTTCGTCTCGGTGACCTACGGTGCCGGCGGATCGACCCGGGACACGACGGTGCGGGTCATCGAGCGGATCGCGGCGGAGACCACGCTGACCCCGGTGGGCCATCTCACCGCGGTCGACCATTCGGTTGCCGAGCTTCGGCACGTGATCGGCCAGTACGCCGGCGCCGGCGTTCGCAACGTCCTGGCCCTGCGCGGCGACCCGCCCGGCGATCCGCAGGGGGAGTGGACCCGCCATCCGGACGGCTTCGAGTACGCCGCCGATCTGGTCCGGCTGGTTCGCGCCTCGGGTGATTTCTGCGTCGGGGTCGCCGCCTTCCCGGAGAAGCATCCGCGCTCGCCCGACCACGACAGCGACGTCCGCTACTTCATCGAGAAGTGCCGGGCCGGCGCCGACTTCGCGATCACCCAGATGTTCTTCCGCGCCGACGACTACCTGCGGTTGCGCGATCGGGTGGCCGCGGCCGGCTGTGACATCCCGATCCTTCCCGGGATCATGCCGGTGACCAACGTCGGTCAGATCGAGCGCTTCGCGCAACTGTCCGGGGCGGTGTTCCCAGTCGACCTCGCCGAGCGGCTGCATGCCGTCGAGGACGACGCGGGCGCGGTCCGGGCAATCGGTGTCGAGGTTGCCAGCGTGCTGTCGCAACGGTTGTTGGCCGAGGGTGCGCCCGGCCTGCACTTCATCACCCTCAACCGGTCGACCGCCACCCGGGAGATCTACCGGCAGCTCGGGCTGGCCGGTCGGGAAGCCGGTCGGGAAGCCGGTCGGGAAGCCGGTCGGGAAGCCGGTCAGTCCACCTCGGCCGGCCGCCCGCCGGTGAGGCGCAGCAACTCGTCGAAGGTCGTCGAGAACACGGTGTCCGGTGTCCCGCCGGCGGCCCACACGACCGGATAGGCGGCGAGCGCCGTGTCGACCAGGGTTCGCAACGGCGCCGGATGACCGACCGGCGCGACACCGCCGATCGGGAATCCGGTGGCCGTGCGGACCAGCTCCGGGGTCGCCCGCTCGATCTTCGCCGCGCCGAGCACCTCGGCCAGCCGGCCGACGTCGGCGCGGTGCGCGCCGCTGGTGAGGACGAGAACCGGTTCGCCGTCGGCGGCGAAGACGAGGGAATTGGCGATCTGCCCGACGCCGACGCCGAGGGCCGCGGCCGCCTCGACCGCGGTGCGGGTCGATTCGGCCAGCCGGCGGACCTGCGCCGCCGAGCCGGCCGCGGCCAGCGCCTGCTGGACGCGCACCGTGTTGGGGTGGGCCGACTCGCTCACGGCTCGGGACGCGGGGCCGGCGCCGGCGCGGACTGGACGAGCAGTCGCAACGGGGTCGTGGCGAGCCGGCTGGTGAGCCCGCGGAGCGGCGGGACGATCGCGAGGTAGCCGAGCCCGGCTACGGCGCCGCCCAACAGGAATCCCGCGACGACGTCACCGGGGTAGTGCGCGCCGACGTAGACCCGGGAGAAGCCGAGGAGCAGCCCGAGGAGCAACGCGACGAGTCCGTAGCGCCGGTCGAACAGGAACAGGCCGACGATGAAGGCGCCGGCCATCGTGGCGTGGTCGCTGGGGAAGGAAAAGTCGTGGGCCTTGGCCACCAGGACCTCGACGCCCGGCAGCACCGCGTACGGCCGGGCCTCGGCCACCGCGTGGGACACGATCTGGTTCAGGCCCAGGGCGATGACGACGGCACCGCCGGCCCACACGACCGCGGCGACCGTGGCCGGCGCCTCGGGCCGGGATCGGGCCAACCACCAGCCGAGCACGGTGAGCAGGGCGAGCGCCAGCAGGCCACCGTAGAGGGCGTAGGCCGACATGAAGCCATGGGCCCACGACGAGTGCCGGGCGATGTCGTTGAGGTCCAGGTACCAGGTCGTGTTCAGGTGGGCGGGAGGGGCGGGCTGGGTTCCGGACGCGATACCCACAGGTGCTCCTTGATTCGTTGACGAACCGGCCACCCCGGGTTAGTGTTCCACCAGATTCGAACATATGTTCGAGTCTGGTGGGTCTCCCGGTTTCGCCACGACGGGCGCTTCCGGGCCAGTCTCCCCGATCCGCGGGCGGGGGGCGGACCCGACCTGGGACAGATCGGAGGATCGGGTGAGCCGCAGGTATGCCGAGCCGGTCGAGGTAAGCCGAGGCGACGTGGCGCCGACCGAGTTCCGCTGGCGAGGCCGGCGCTATCTCGTCCGCGCGGTTCTCGACCACTGGAGGGAAGTCGGCCGCTGGTGGCGCCAACCGCGAGCGGTGCGGATCGACGACCGGGAGCGGGAGTTCTGGCGCGTCGAGGCCGGCGCCGACCGCGGCACCGGTGTGTTCGACCTGTGCTTCGACTGGTCGGTGGGCGGCTGGACCGTTGCCCGCATCCACGACTGAGAGGGGAGTGCCGTGACCATTCCGCAGGCCCCGCCGCGAGCCGCCGCGCGGACCTTGCTCGCCGCGGCGCGCGCCGGGCTCGCCGAGGCAGCGCGGGAGCCGGGACCGGCCCAGCGCTACGCCGGTGCGCATCTGGCTGCGCTGCGCGCCGCCGCGGCCGTGCTCGCGGCCCGGGCCCGGCCGGCCGGGACGCATCGCCGACCGACGAGCGCGTGGGTGCTGCTGACCGCGGTCGCCCCCGAACTGGCGGAGTGGGCCGCGTTCTTCGCCGCCGGCGCGGACAAACGATCCGCCGCGGAGGCCGGCCTGTGCGGGGCGGCCACCGGACGGGAGGCCGACGACCTCGTCCGCGACGCGGAGACCTTCCTCGGCGTCGTCGAGGCGAGCCTCGGGCTGGCCGGCGCCGAGCCGTTGTTCCGCGCCGGCTGACGCTCGCTCCGGCCGTGGTCAGCGATCCTTTCGTTCACCTTCACGTGGCCTCCGGCTACTCGATGCGCTACGGGACCACCCATCCGCGCCCGCTGGCGGAACGGGCCGCCGACCACGGCATGGACGCGCTCGCGTTGACCGATCGCGACGGGGTGTACGGCATGGTGCGTTTCGTCACTGCCTGCCGGGAGGTGGGCATCCGGCCGATCCTCGGGGTGGACCTCGCGGTCGAGGCGGAAGCTCACCGGGTGGGCCGTCGGCCGCGGCACCCGGCCCGCGGCGGCGCGTTCGTCGAGGAGCACCTGCCGCGGGTCACCGTCCTGGCCCAGGGCGGGCGGGGCTGGGCGTCGTTATGCCGACTGATCAGTGCGACGCACCTGCGCGGTGAGCGTGGCCGACCGGTGTCGAGCATCGACCTCGTCGCGGCACACGCGGCCGGCCTGTACCTGCTCCTCGGCCCGGAATCCGATGTCGGGCGGGCCCTCGCCGCCGGGCGCCCCGACCTCGCGCGGCACCGGATCGACCGGTGGCGGGGCGCGGTGGACGATCTCGCCCTCGAGGTGGTGCACCACGACGGGTCCGGGGATGCCGGGCGCGCCGCGCGCGTGCTGAGGTTCGCCACCGCCGTCGACCTGCCCGCCGTCCTCACCAATGCGGTCCGGTACGCCGACCGGGCGGACGCGCCGACCGCCGACGTGCTCGACGCCGCCCGCCGGCTCGTCGTCCTCGCCCCCCGCCACGTCGACCGGCGCACCGCCGAGGGGTATCTCAAGAGCGGCAAGGAGATGGCCGAGGTCGCCGAGGCGGTCGCCACCGCGGCGGGCGGGCGCAGCGCCGACGCCCGCGCCCTGCTCACCCGCACCAGGCTCGTCGCGGACCGCTGCGTGCTCGACTCCCGGGCCCTCGGCATCGGGGAGGTCCATTTCCCTGAGCTGGTCGGCGCGGACCCGCTCGCCCTGCTGCGGGCCCGGTGCGCGGCCGGGTTCGATCGTCGAGGGCTGCGCCGCACCCGGGCCGCCGGCGACCGGCTCGACGCCGAGCTGGGCATCATCGCCGGGCTCGGCTATCCGGCGTATTTCCTCACCGTCGCCGATGTCGTCGACCTGATCAAGGCGATGGGCGTTCGCTGCGCCGCCCGAGGCTCCGCGGCCGGCAGCCTGGTCACCTACCTGCTGGGGATCTCCGACGTGGACCCCCTCGCGCACGACCTCGTCATGGAGCGATTCCTCTCCCCGCTGCGAACCCAGCTGCCCGACGTCGACATCGACGTCGAGTCGGCTCGGCGGACCGCGGTCTACCAGGCCATCCTTGATCGGTACGGCGCCGATCGGGTGGCCTGCGTCGCGATGTTCGATACCTATCGGGCCCGACACGCGATCCGGGACGTGGGAGCGGCGCTCGGGCTGCCGCCCACCGAGATCGACGTGGCGGCCAAGGCCTTCCCGCACATCCGGGCCGGTCAGATCCGCGCCGCCCTGCGCGACCTGCCGGAGCTGCGGGCGAGCAACCTCACCGCGGATCCCCGTTTCGGGACGCTCTTCCGGCTCGCCGAACGGCTCGACGGGCTGCCTCGCCACGTTGCGCTGCACCCGTGCGGAGTCCTGCTCTCCGACGCCACCCTGCTCGACCGCACCCCGGTGGAGGCGAGCTGGCTCGGTTTTCCGATGAGTCAGTTCGACAAGGACGACGTCGAGCAGCTCGGGCTGCTCAAGCTCGACGTCCTCGGGGTGCGGATGCAGTCGGCGATCGCGCACGCCCTCGCCGAGGTCCGCCGGGTGGAGGGGCACGCCGTCGACATCGACCACGTTCCCCGCGACGACCCGGCGACGTTCGCGCTCATCCAGAGCACCCACACCCTCGGCTGCTTTCAGATCGAGTCGCCCGGGCAACGTGAGCTGATCGGCAAGTTCGCCCCGGAGACCTTCGAGGACCTCATCATCGACATCTCGCTGTTCCGCCCCGGGCCGGTGAAAAGTGACATGGTCGTGCCCTTCCTCGAGGCCAGGCAGGGTTGGCGGGCCCCGCACTATCTGCACGACGACCTGCGAGGTGCGCTCGAGCAGACCTGCGGCGTCGTCGTCTTCCACGAGCAGGTCATCAAACTGATCGCGATCATGACCGGCTGCGGCCTCGCCCAGGCCGACGAGGTCCGCCGGGCGCTCGGTGACCCGGAAGGTCAGCCGGAGGCCAAGACCTGGTTCCTCCCCACCGCACTCGGTCGTGGTTACCCCCTCGCCGTCGTCGAACAGGCGTGGGAGGTGCTCGCGGCGTTCGCCTCGTTCGGCTTCTGCAAGGCGCACGCTGCCGCGTTCGCGGTGCCCACCTACCAGTCGGCGTGGCTCAAGGCGCACCATCCCGCGGCGTTTCTCGCCGGGGTGCTCACCCACGACCCGGGCATGTATCCGAAGCGGCTCATCCTCGACGACGCACGCCAGTTCGGGATCGCCATCCTGTCCCTCGACGTCAACGAGTCCGCGGCCCACTACCAGGTCGAGCGGATCGCCGAGACCGATGAGCCGCCGCCCGCGATCCTCGGGGGAGCGCCGCGCGGGGTGCCGGAGCAGGGACTGCCGGACGGTCGCCGGTACGGCATCCGGCTCGCCCTCGCCGACGTGCGCGGCATCACCGCGGCGGAGATCGACCGGCTCGTCGCCGGCCGACCGTACGGATCGCTGTCGGACTTCTGGCACCGGACCGCGGTCTCCCGACCGATCGTCGAGCGACTCGTCGTAGCCGGCGGGTTCGACTCGATCTACGGGATCGGCGCGACCTCGCCGGTCCGCCGCCGGGATCGGATCACCCGCCGTGATCTGCTGCTCCAGATCGGGGAACTCGACGCCTGGACCCGCGCCCCCCGCCGGGGACGCCGGGTTCGCTCCGTGCCCCCGGAAGGCGCGAGCGTGCGGGAACGGGCGGCGCGGCAGTCGCAAGCCCCGATCGAGGTAAGTCCCGCGGCCGCCCAGCTCCCACTCTTCCTCTATAACGACACTCCCCCCCTCTCCGGCCTCCCCGACATGACCCGGGCCGAACGGGTCCGCGCGGAGCTCGATGTGCTCGGCCTCGACGCCAGCCAACACGTGCTCGCCGGCTACGAGCCGTTCCTCGCCAGCCTCGACGTCACCCGCTCCTGGGTGCTGCTGGCCGCCCGGAGCCACGCGGACATCCTGGTGGCGGGGGTCAAGGTGGCGACCCAGACGCCGCCGATCCGGTCCGGGCGCCGGGTGGTCTTCCTCACCCTCGATGACGCGACCGGACCGGTGGACGTCACGTTCTTCGAAGATGCCCAGGCCGGCTATGCCGCGACGGTGTTCCATTCCTGGCTGCTCGTCGTCCGCGGGGTGGTGCGCCGCACCGGCCCGCGCGGGGTGTCCGTGCGGGGAACCGGGGCGTGGGAGCTGCCGGAGCTGCACGCGGCATGGCTGGCCGGTGGCCGGCCCGCGGTACGGGCCGTCATGCGCCGGACCGGTCGGATCACCGAAGCGGCGGTCCGCGGCGCGGCGGCAAGCCGCTCGACCCGGCCGGTCATGGCTCCGCCGCAGAGCTATGCCAGCGGGTTCGAGCTGTCTCCGTACGCCGATGTCCGGCCGGCCGGGGGCAGCCCGAAGGAGGCACCGCGGAAGCTCTGGCATTCCAGCCCGGGCAGTTCGGGTGGCTAGCCCGGTTCCGGCGCCCGGGTCAATAGGCTGGCCGCCATGTCGGACCGGCTGGCCCCGCGCGCGTCGGTGCGGACCGCGGTCGTGTGGCAGGTCCTGCGGGCGCTCCTCGACGAGCGGGCCGGCGGCGGCCAGCTCGCGGTGCTCGACGCGGGCGGTGGGACCGGGGGCTTCGCCGTCCCGCTGGCCGGCCTCGGCCACGCGGTCACCGTCGTGGACCCGAGCCCGGACTCGCTGGCCGCACTGGAACGGCGGGCCGCCGAGGCGGGGGTCTCCGACCGGATCACCGCCCGGCAGGGCGATGCCGCGGGGCTGCTCGACCTCGTCGGGCCGGGCGGCCAGGACGTGGTGCTCTGCCACAGCGTCCTCGAGGTCGTCGACGACCCGGCCGCGGCGATGGCCGCGGTCGCCGCGGTGCTGCGCCCCGGCGGCGTGGTCAGCGTGCTCGCCGCGACCCGGAGCGCCGCGGTGCTTGCCCGGGTGCTCGCCGGCCGGCTCGCCGACGCCATGGCGATGCTCGCCGACCCGGGCGGTCGGGGCGGGCCGGCCGACCCGCTGGCTCGCCGCTTCGACCTCGACGGCCTGCGCTCGCTGGTCACCGGTGCCGGTCTCGTGCCCGGCCCGGTGCACGCCATCCAGGTGTTCTCCGACCTTGTTCCGAGCGGGTTGCTGGATGCCGAGCCGGAGGCGCTCGTCGCGCTCGAGGAGCGGGTGGGCGGCGATCCGGCGTTCCAGCCGTTGGCCAGCCAGCTCCACCTGGTCGCCGAACGGGTCGACCGACCGGCGCCGTGAGCCGTAACCAGCTGCGCCGCGGCGCGGTCCGGGTCGGGGACGGGGACGACACCGGATGCCCGGTCCTGCACGTGGACATGGACGCGTTCTACGCCAGCGTGGAGCTGCGCCGGCGCCCCGACCTGGCCGGCCAGCCGGTCATCGTCGGCGGTCTCGGTAGCCGTGCGGTCGTGCTCTCCGCCAGCTACCCGGCCCGCGAGTACGGCGTGCACAGCGCCATGCCGATGCTGCGGGCCCGACGGCTGTGCCCGCAGGCCGTAGTGCTCGAGCCGGATCACGCGGCCTACGCCGAGGCGTCGGCGGGGGTGCTCGCGGTGTTCCGCACCCTCACCCCGCTGGTCGAGCCGATCGCCCTGGACGAGGCGTTCCTGGACGTGGCCGGGGCGGAGCGCCGACTGGGCCGACCGGCCCGGATCGGCGAGCTGATCCGGGCCCGGGTCTACGACGAGCAGGGCATCACCTGCTCGGTCGGGGTGGCGGCGACGAAGTTCGTCGCGAAGCTCGCCTCGGCGCACGCCAAGCCGGATGGCCTGCTCGTCGTCCCCCGCGATCAGGTCGTGAACTACCTGCATCCGCTCCCGGTGTCGGCCCTTTGGGGGGTGGGGGACAAGACCGAGGAGGCGCTCGTCCGGCTCGGCTTGCGGACCATCGGCGACCTGGCCCACGTGCCGGTCGCCACCCTGAAACGCGCCCTCGGTGTCGCCGCCGGGACCCACCTGGCGGAGCTCGCCTGGGGCCGCGATCCGCGCCGCGTGGTCGCCGAGGAACCGGACAGGAGCATCGGCGCGGAGGAGACGTTCCCGTCCGACGTCGACGACCCGCGGCTGCTGCATCGCGAGCTGCTCCGGCTGTCCGAGCGCACCGCGGCCCGGCTCCGGGCGGCCGGCCAGGTCGGTCGGACCGTGAGCATCAAGGTTCGTTTCGCCGACTTCACCACCCTGACCAGGTCGCGGACGTTACCCGACCCCACCGACGTCGCCCAGGAGATCTACCGGATCGCCCGGATCCTGTTCGACGGACTCGGGCTCCAGCGGGCTCGGATCCGGTTGGTCGGTGTCCGGGTCGAGGGGCTGGCCGGGGCGGCCGGTGCCTTCCGGCAACTCGCCCTCGCCGAGCGGGCGGCCGGCTGGCGGGAGGCGGAACGGGCCGTAGACGCGGCAACCCGGCGCTTCGGTGCCGGCGCGGTCCGGCCGGCGGCCCTGGTCGACCCGGACCCGTGACTGCCCGGCCGGCTCGGGATCGATCGAAGTTCGGCCTTTCGGCCGGGGCCTGCGACTCGTATCCTCAAAGGGGGCGCCCTGCGCCGGTGCCGCCATGGCCCTAGGAGGAGCGCGTGCCGCTCTCGGAGCACGAGCAGCGACTGCTCGAGCAGATCGAGCAGGCCCTCTACGCCGAGGACCCGAAATTCGCCAGCTCCTACCGCAACACCGATCTGAAGAGCCACTACCACCGGCGGGTGGTCCGCTGCGCGCTGCTCCTCGTCGCCGGCCTGGTCCTGCTGCTCGCCGGGGTCATCACCAAGCTCACCCCGCTCGGGGTCGCCGGGTTCGTCGTGATGCTCGTCGCGATCATGCTCGGCATCTGGTCGTGGCAGCGATACCTCGGCCACCGGGCTCCCCGCCCGGCCCGCCCCAGTCGGCCGTCGCTGCGGAACCGGCTCGAGGAACGCTGGCAACGCCGCTGGGAGGACCGGGGCCGCTAGCCCCGGGCCGGCCGGGGCCGGGGCCGGAGCCGGTGCCGGAGCCGGTGCCGGAGCCTGAGCGAACCGATCGCGGCGTCGATCGGTCGCGCCAGCTGGCCGGCCAGCCGGCCGAACGCCTCCCGGACCAGCGCAACCCCGCTCGGCGGCAGCAGCCGGGCGCGCCACCGCCGGCGCGGGCCTACCGCCGCGGACAGCGAGCGGCAGGTCTCCCGGAGATCCACCGAGAGCGCGCCGAGCCTGGTCGGGTCCACCGTGGTCGCGTATCGCGAGCGTTCCACGACGTCGACGAGGGCGGCCAGCCGGAGGCTGGCCGCGGCGTCGAGCTTCGCGGCGGCGGCCAGCCGGGCGCCGGCCCGGCGCAGCGAGTCGCTGGGCCGGCTGCCGAACCCGAGGTCGGCTGCGGTGTCCGTCAGCTCCGCCCAGGCGGCCTCGGCCTGTCCGGCGGGGGCCGCGTGCCGTCGACCCCGCCGGATCCGGGCGCGACCCGCGACCGGGGCGGCCGCCAGGGCGGCGAGCAGCACGGCCGCCAGCAGCAGCAGCCAGTCCAGCGGCCGGCGGCCCCGGTGCGGTCGAGCCCCGGCCCCGCCGGGGCTCGGAACGAGGTCGAACCGGAACCGGGGATTGGGCAGCGCCAGCGACGGCCGCGGCGCCGGGGACAGCTTCGGACTGGCCGACGGGCCGACCGCAGCGCCGCTGGCCGGGTTGGTGTAGGCGGGCGCCACCGCGTGCCCCGCGGCCGCCGGGGTCGGTTCGAACCGGAGCCAGCCGGCGCCGGCGAAGTAGAGCTCCGGCCAGGCGTGCGCGTCGTGGCTGGTGACCAGCCAGCTGCCGTCCGGCTGCCTGGTGCCGGCGGTGAAGCCGACCGCAACGCGGGACGGGATGCCGGCCAGCCTGGCCATTACCGCCATGGCGGCCGCGTACTGGACGCAGAACCCGGTGTGGGTGACGGTGAGGAACTGCTCGAGCGCATCGGTGTTGTCGCTGTCGTCCGGGGTGGTGCTGTAGTGGAAGATCGGCTGCTGGAAATAGGCCTGAAGGGCCACCGCCTTGGCGAATTCCGTCGTCTTTCCGGCGATGACCTCCTGGGTGATCCGGGCGATCACCCCGGGCAGTCCCTGCGGGAGTGCGAGATCGTCCAGCCCCGGCTGTGGGGGACCGGCGGCAAGCAGCATCGCCGCGGTGGGTTGCTCGTGCAGCCAGCTGGCCCGGTAGGTGCCCACCGATGTCGTCGACACGGCCGAGGAGAACACCGTGGCGAACCCCGCGTCGTAGCGCCAGTCCCCGCTGACGCTGACCTGGGTCACCGGGAACGGCACCGGTAGCCACCGCACGTCGAGCTGTCCGGGGCCGCGGAGCACGGTGATCCGGTCGCTGCGCTCCGGGGCGGGGACGGTGATCCCCTCGACCGGCGGCAGCCCTTTGGACACCTGCGCCTGCGGGCCGGCGGTGACGTTGCGACTGGCCAGCCAGGTGTCCGCGGTGTAGGTGTCGAGGGTGGTCATCTGGAGGTAGTCCGGCGCCGGGTCCTCGCTCACGACGCGGAGCAACGGGACCGGCTTGGCACTGTCCAGATCCTCGCGCAGGTGGAGCAGCGGGTTGTAGGTGGAGACGAACAGCCCCTGACCGTTCCCGCCGCCACCGCCTCCTCCGCCGGGTCGGGCCGGATGCAGCCCGGGAAGCAGCAGCGGGAGCAGGGCCGAAATGGCCAGTGCGCCGGCCCCGATCCGTCCCCCGATCGCCGGCCGGGCCGGCGCGTCGGCCCGACGGGCGCCGACCACCCGGCCCCAGCGGGCCAACCGGTCCCGCCCCTCGGCGGCCAGCAGCGTGAGGTAGCCGATCGTGCCGGCGGCGAAAGCGAGCAGCCCGATGCCGTGCGGGGCGACCGCGGTCGCCACCGCGTAGAGGCCGAGCAGCGGCAGTCCGGCGAGCGGCGGCTGTTTCAGCGTGACCGCCATCAGATAGCTGATCAGGGCCACGAGCGCGACCCCGACGACGGTGAGCAGGATCATGCCGTGCGTCGCCGGAACCGGGGGCTGGTAGTTCCGGATGTCCGCGAAGCCGGAGCGGGCGGCCGCCGCCAGCTCGGCGAAGGACCGGCGGGAGGGGACGAAACCGAGCCACGCGCCGGGGCGGCCGTCCCGCCAGGTGACCCAGCCGAGCACGAGGGCGCCGGACAGGAGCGGCCCGAGCGCCGCCGCCCAGCGCAGCACCCGGACGATCTCCCCACCGGCCAGCACGAGCAGCACCCCGACGACGGTCGGGATGACCCAGTCACCGGAGGTGAAGATCGGGTGCAGGGCGCTGAGCGCGAGCAGGATCGCGAGGGCGCACGCGAGCGGGACGCGGAAGCGGCCGGTCACGACCAGCCCCCGACGCCCGCCCGGATCGCCCCGACCTGCGCCCAGGCCTCGGCGACCGACCCGCCCTGGCCGAGCCGGATGACCCGCCAGCCCGCCCCGGCGAGCAGGGTCTCGTGGTCGGCGTTCCGGGCCAGTTCAGCCGCCCGCGCCGCGGCCGGCAGGCCGGCCCAGGTCGGCGTGTCGAGCAGAACGACCACACCGGACTTGACGAGATACCGGAGCCGGGCGAGCCCGTCGGCGTCGTCCGCGGTCAATCGCCCGACGACGGCGACCACGAGGCCCTCCCCGCCGCCGTGCCGGAGCGCTCCCAGGCCCGGCCCGAGGGTCGGCGCCCGGGACGTCCCCACGACCGCGAGCTGGTCGAGCAGGTCCTCCGGCCCGTCCGGTCCGCCGAGCGGCGCCGCGGTGTCGGTGACCACGCGCAGCGAGTAGCCGCGGCCGAGCAGGTCCACAGCGACGGAGGCGGCGACGCCGATCGCGGATTCGAACGACGAGGCCGGACCTTCGCCGCTGTGCGCCGCGCGCCGGGTGTCGAGCAACAGCGCGGCGCGGGCCCGCCACGGCTGCTCTTCCCGGCGCACCATGATCTCCCCGACCCGAGCGGTGGAGCGCCAGTGCACCCGGCGCAGATCGTCACCGTCCCGGTACTCCCGGACCGTGACGTCGTCCTCCCCCTGGGTCGCGATCGAGCGGGCCCGGCTCTCGCCCGCCCCGGCCCAGTCCGCGCCGAGCGAAACGCGTGGCAGGTCGACCACCGCGGGGGTGACGACCAGCGTGTCGGTCTGGGCGAAGCCGCGGGTCAGCTCGCACAGGCCGAACGGGTCGCGGAGTCGCACGCTCAGCGGCCCGACGGTGTACCGGCCGCGTAGCTCGGAGCGGGCGGTGTAGGTGACCGTGGTCGACGTCCTCGGTGCCAGTCGATCGACGACGAAGCGCGGCCGCCCGCCGAGCAGGTAGGGCAGTGAGTCCTCGAACAGCAGGACGCCGGTGGGTACCGCGCCGAGGTTCTCGACGGTGACCAGGACCGTGGTGGGGCTGCCGACCGATGCCCTGGGCGGGTCGACGCGCCGGGTGCAACCGAGCCGGAACCGGGCCCGCCCGACGATCAGCAGTGCCAGCAGCGGCAAGGCGATCAGCAGGATCCCGATCCGCAGAAGGTCGCGCTCGCCGAACGCCAGCCCCGTGGATACGCAGGCCGCACCCGCGGCGAGGAACGAGCGTCCGCGCGTGGTCAGACCGGCGAGCGCGCGGCGCATCAGCCGCTCGCACCCCGGGTGCGCCGTGGCGCGGTGCGGGGGACCGGGACCTGCGCCAGCAGGTCGTTGACGACATCGCTGGTGGATCGGCGCGCGACCTGGGTCTCGGCCGCGGGGAGCAGCCGGTGCGCGAGCACCGGCACCGCGAGCTCCTGGAGATCGTCCGGCAGGACGAAGTCGCGGCCGGCGAGCGCCGCCTTCGCCCGGGCGGTCCGCATCAGGTGCAGGGTGGCTCGCGGCGAGGCGCCCAACCGGAGCTCCGGGGTGCTGCGGGTCGCGGTGACCAGGTCGACCGCGTAGCGGCGGACGTCGTCGGAGATATGGACGGTGCGGACCGCGTCGATCAGCTTCGCCACGTAGAGCCCGTCGGTCACCGGCTCGAGATCGTCGAGCGGGCTGTCCCCGCTGTGGTTGTCGAGCATCGCGAGTTCCGCCGCGGGGCTGGGGTAGCCCATCGCCAGCCGAGCTGTGAACCGGTCGCGTTGCGCTTCCGGCAGCGGGTAGGTGCCCTCCATGTCGACCGGGTTCTGGGTCGCGATGACCATGAACGGAGCCTCGAGCAGGTAGGTGACGCTGTCGACGGTGACCTGCCGCTCCTCCATGCACTCGAGCAGGGCGGACTGAGTCTTCGGCGAGGCACGGTTGATCTCGTCCCCGACCACGATGTTCGCGAAGATGGCGCCCGGTTTGAACTCGAAGTCCCGGGTCTCCTGGTTGTAGACGCAGACGCCGGTGACATCGCTGGGCAGCAGGTCGGGGGTGAACTGGATCCGGTGCACCGTGGAGTCGATGGCCCGCGCGAACGCCTTGGCCAGCATGGTCTTTCCGACCCCGGGGACGTCTTCGATGAGCAGGTGGCCCTCGGCGAGCAGAACGGTGACGGCGAGTCGGACCGGCTCGGTCTTGCCTTCGATCACGGTCTCGATGGCGGCCACGATCCGCGCCGCCTCGTTCGCCACCTCGTCGAGGTCGACCGCGGCCAGCGGATGGTCGGTGCGACGCGGCACGGGTTCCTCCTCCGGACCCGGCCGTCGAGCAGCCGTGTCGCTGATCAGTGTGCCAGGGTCGGCCGACCCGGAGGAGTGCTCCGGGCTTCGTCGGTTTGGCACACTTCGCCACCATGGACGAGCGGTCCCCCTCGCCGGGTTCCCGGGCGGCCCGTGGCGACCTCACCCGGGCTCGCTTGCTCGAGGCGGCCCGGGCGGGCCTCGACGTGGCGGTGGTGGCCCAGGCGCTCGCCGCCATCGTGGACACCACCGTGTCCCGGCTGCTCGACACGGTCGAGCGGGGCCGTCTGGTCGACGGGCTCACCGACGTCTGGGTCCACGCCGTCTACCGCTGAGCCAGGCCTTGTTCCGACCGCTCTCGACATCTCCGTGGGTCGACCCGGCCCGGCTTCGGCGGTTTTTCGTTGACCGTGGAGTGAAGTGGAGTACAGTGGCGCTCCGTGGGGGATGTGGGAGTAGCTGACGGGAGGCGGTGCCGGTGTTTCTCGGCACCTACGCTCCGCATCTCGACGAGAAGGGTCGGCTGTTCCTGCCGGCCAAGTTCCGCGACGAGCTCGCCGAGGGCCTGGTGATCACCAAGGGTCAGGAGCACTGCCTCTACGTGTTCTCCCTCGAGGAGTTCCAGCGGGTCACCGAACGGCTGCGCGGAGCGCCGCTGGCCGCCAAGGGGGCCCGCGACTACAGCCGGGTGTTCTTCGCCAGCGCATCGGACGAGGTGCCGGACCGGCAGGGGCGGATCACGATCCCCACCGGGCTGCGGGACTACGCCGGGCTCGAGCGCGACTGCGCGGTCATCGGGGCCAACACCCGGGTCGAGGTCTGGGATGCCGCCGCCTGGGCGAGCTACCTGGCCGCTCAGGAGGACGCCTTCGCGGACCTGTCCGAGGAGGTGCTGCCCGGAATCTTCTAGGGCCGGCCGGACCGCGGTCGCGTGGTGAGGTCTCCCCCCGCCTTTGCCCCTGGCGCACCTTCCCCGGTGCCAGGTTCGGATGCGGGTGGGGACCTGACTCCGCGGCGCGGCCGGCCGGGAGGACGCACCCCGGTGCGCGAGCCGGGGTCCCAGAGCAGCCGCCGGAGAGGGTAGGGGATGGACAGCAACGAGTCGCCGGGTCACGTTCCCGTGCTGCTCGACCGGGTCGTCGCGCTGCTCGAGCCGGCCGTCGCCGACCGCCCGGCGATCCTGGTCGACGCGACGATCGGCCTCGGCGGGCACGCCGAGGCGCTGCTCGATCGGCATCCCGGTTTACGCCTCGTCGGTCTGGATCGCGATCCGGCGGCGATCCAGGCGAGCTCGCGCCGGCTGGCCCCCCACGCCGCCCGGCTGACGCTGGTCCACGCCGTTTACGACGAGCTACCCGAGGTCCTCGACCGGATGGACATTGCGCGCGTCGACGGCGTGCTGTTCGACCTCGGGGTCTCCTCCCTCCAGCTCGATGATGCGGACCGGGGTTTCTCCTACGCACGGGACGCGGCTCTCGACATGCGGATGGATCCGACCCGTGGCCCGAGCGCGGCGGACGTGCTGGCCACGTATTCGGCCGACGACCTGGCTCGGGTGCTCCGGGTCTACGGCGAGGAGCGCTACGCCCGACGGATCGCGAGCCTGGTCGTTCGCGAGCGCGAACGCGAGCCGTTGCGCTCCTCGGCCCGGCTGGTGGAACTGGTTCGGCAGGCGGTTCCGGCGCCGGCCCGCCGGACCGGCGGGAACCCGGCGAAGCGGACCTTCCAGGCGCTGCGGATCGAGGTGAACTCCGAGCTCGCGGCGCTCGAGCGGGCCCTTCCGGCGGCGGTCGACGCGCTTCGGGTCGGCGGCCGGATCGTCGTGCTGGCCTACCACTCGCTGGAAGACCGCATGGTCAAGCGCACGTTCGTCGCGGGGGCCTCGGTCACCGCGCCACCCGACCTGCCGGTGCTCCGCGAGGAGGACCACCCCCGGCTGCGGCTGCTCACCCGCGGCGCCGAGCGGGCCTCCGCCGACGAGGTCGCCGCCAACCCGAGGTCGAGTTCGGTGCGGCTCCGGGCCGCCGAGCGGATCCGGGCAGCGGCATGACCACCGCCGTCCGCAACCCGAAGCTTGCCTCCGTCCCCCGGCCTCGACCGCCGCTGCGCCTGGTACCCACGGCTCCCACCCCGCAGGCCGGGCAGCGGCCCGGCCGGCTGGCGTTCGTCCTGCTCGTCGTCGGGCTGCTCGGCGCCGGGCTGGTCGGGCTGCTCCTGCTGAACACCCTCTCCGCCCAGGACGCCTTCCGGATTCAGGACCTCCAGCTCCGCGCCGGCCAACTCGCCGACGCGGAGCAGGCGCTGGCCGGCCAGGTCGACACCGCCTCCGCTCCGGACGCGCTGGCCGCGGCGGCCCAACGGCTCGGTATGGACCCGGGGGGTGCGCCGATCTGGGTCCGGTTGCGGGACGGCCAGATGCTCGGCGAGATCGTCGCCGCCCCCGCCCCGCCGGCGGTGATCAAGTCGGCGCCGGCGAAGGCGGCGCCCGTGACCAAGGCCCCGCGGGCAGCGGCGAAACCGGCGGTGCGCAAGGCACCGCGAAAGAGCGCCCACCGATGAGCCGGCAGCTGACGCGTCGCGTGCCGACGCGTCGCGTGCCGGCGCCCCGCCGTCCCGCTCCGGGCAGCCGGGCGCCCCGCCGGCTGCCGGATCGGCGGTTGCGGGTCGCCACCGGCGTGCTGATGCTCGTGGTGGGCCTGCTGGCCGCCCGGTTGGTCCAGGTGCAGGGGATCGAGGGACCGCACTTCGCCCGGCTGGCTCAGGAGCAGCGGCTCCGCCAGATCACCCTCACCGCCCTGCGGGCCCCCATCTTCGACCGCTCCGGGCACCTGCTCGCCCAGAGCGTCGACGCCCGCGACGTATACGCCGACCCGAACACGGTGCGCGCGGCCGGCTCGACGATCCAGGTGCCGGCGATGGCCGCCGAGCTCGCCCCGCTGCTCGGCGTCTCGGCTGCCATCCTCGCCCAGCGACTCGACGAGCTCGGACACTTCGTCTACCTGGCCCGGGGTGTCACACCCGCGGCCGGCCGGGCGGTCACGGCGTTGAACCTGCCGGGCATCGGGGTGCTGGACTCGAGCCGGCGGATCTATCCGGACGGGCCGATTGCGGCGTCCGTGCTCGGTTTCGTCGGGGTCGACGGCGTCGGCCTGGCCGGACTCGAGTACCTGGACGACCGCCTGCTCCGCGGGCACGACGGTAGCCAGCTGGTAGAGACCGGCGCCGATGGTCGGATCATCCCGGCCGGGGAGGACGTGCTGGTCCCGGCACAGCCGGGGACGTCGCTCGAGCTGACCATCGACCGGGACATCCAGTGGGAGGCCCAGCGGGCCATCGCGGCTCAGGTCAAGCGGATCGGTGCGTCCAGCGGGTCGGTCATCGTCATGGATCCGCGCACCGGTCAGATCCTGGCTCTGGCCACCGCCCCCGGGTTCGATCCGAACGCCCCGACCGCGGTGCCCGGGGCCGACCTCGGTGACCCGGCGGTCAGTGAGGTGTACGAGCCGGGCAGCGTGAACAAAGTGATCACGATGTCGGCGGCGCTCGAGCAGGGCGTCGCGACGCCGCTCAGCCCGGTGATCGTGCCGCCGACGATCACGGTGGCCGGACAGGTGTTCCACGACGCCGAGCCGCACGGGGTGGAGCACCTCACCCTCACCGGGGTTCTCGCCGAGTCCAGCAACATCGGCACCATCGAGACGGCGCAGAAACTCGGGCCGGCGACGCTCTACCGCTACCTGCGGGCCTACGGATACGGCAGCCCGACCGGCGTTGGGCTCCCCGGGGAGAGCGGGGGCCTCCTGCCGGCGCTGGACGCCTGGTCGGGGACGACGCTGCCGACGGTCGCCTTCGGCCAGGGCGTCTCGGTGACCGCGATGCAGGTCGCGTCCGTGTACGCGACCGTGGCGAACGGCGGGGTGCGCGTGACCCCGACCATCCTCAAGGGCACCGTCAGCGCGACCGGGCAGTTCGTGCCGGCGCCGCCCCCCACCCGGGTCCGGGTGATCAGCGCGGCCGTCGCGCGCGAGATGTCGGACATGCTGGAGGCGGTCACCACCGAGCAGGGCACGGCGCCGGAGGCACAGATCCCCGGCTACCGGGTGGCCGGCAAGACCGGTACCGCGGACCGGGCGAACGGCCACGGCGGCTACTCCGGTTACACCGCTTCCTTCGTCGGATTCGCGCCGGCGAACGATCCGCAGCTGGTCGTCGAGGTCGTCCTCCAGCAGCCGATAAACGGCCACTTCGGCGGTACCGTGGCCGCCCCGATCTTCCACGACATCATGAGCTTCGCCCTCGAGTCGCTGCGCATCCCGCCGACCGGCACCACGCGCCCGGTCGTCCGGCTCACCTTTCCGTGATCCACGGTGCGCCGGTGCGGTGCGCACTCCCGGTAATCTGACCCCATCGTGCGCCCCGAGGAGTCCGGAGCCCCGCCGCCCCGACCGTCGGCGGTCGGTCGTCACCCGCTCGGCGAGATCCTTCCGCTGCTCGGGGGCGCCCGGGTCACCGGCGCTGCCCTCGACGACGTCACGGTCGGTGGCGCCACCCACGATTCCCGGCGGGTCCGCCCCGGCGACCTGTACGCCGCACTCCCCGGAGCTCGCCTGCACGGTGCGGCCTTCGCGGCGGCGGCGGCCGCGGCCGGTGCGGTTGCGGTTCTCACCGACCCGGCCGGCGAACCGGACGCGCTCGCGACCGGCCTCCCGGTGCTCGTCGTCGCCGACCCGCGCGCCCAGCTCGGACCGGTCGCGCGCTGGGCCTACGGGGCGCCGGCCGACGACCTGCTCCTGATCGGGGTCACCGGGACCAACGGCAAGACCACGACCGCCCACCTCGTCGAGGCGGGGCTGCGCGCCGCCGGACACCGGACCGGTCTGATCGGGACCGTCGAGACCCGGATCGCCGACGAGGTGACCCCCAGCGTGCGGACGACCCCCGAAGCCACCGACCTCCAGGCCACTTTCGCGGTCATGCGCGGGCAGCGGGTCGACGCCGCGGTCATGGAAGTGTCGAGCCACGCGCTGGCGCTGCGCCGGGTCGACGGCACCCGGTTCGCGGCGGCGGTGTTCACCAATCTGTCGCAGGACCACCTGGACTTCCACCGGTCGATGGACGACTACTTCGCGGCGAAGGCCCGGCTGTTCACGCCCGGATTCACCAGCGCCGCGGTCGTCGGCGTCGACGATCCGGCCGGCGCGCGCCTCGCGGGATCCCTGCGAGCCGAAGGCGAACTGCGGGTGGCCACGGTGTCCGCTGACGGCCGCGGCGACGCCGACTGGCAGGCCACCGAAGTCGAGCTCGCCCGGACCGGGAGCAGCTTCCGGCTCACCGGCCCCGGCCCGGCACCCGGACCCGGCGTCGACCTTCGGGTCCGCACTTGGTTGGCCGGCGGCTTCAACGTCACCAACGCCACCCTGGCCCTCGCCGCCCTGGCCACGGTCGGGGTCCCGATCGAACGCGCCCGGGCCGGGATAGCCGCGATGTCAGGCGTTCCCGGCCGGATGGAGCGGATCGACGAGGGCCAGGCGTTCCTGGCCCTCGTCGACTACGCGCATACCCCCGTGGCGGTGGCCCGGCTGCTCGCCGCGGTCCGGGATGTCATCGACGGTCGGATCGTCGTCGTCCTCGGTTGCGGCGGTGACCGGGACCGGGGGAAACGCCCGTTGATGGGGGCCGCCGCCGTCGCCGGGGCCGACCTCGCGGTGTTCACCTCCGACAACCCCCGCTCGGAGGACCCGGGCGCGATCATCGACGCCATGCTGGTCGGCGCGGCGGATCGCGGCCGGGTGCATGTCGAACCGGACCGCCGGGCCGCGATCGGATTCGCGGTGGCGGCCGCCGGGCCCGGCGACGCGGTGGTCGTCGCGGGCAAGGGCCATGAGACCGGTCAGGAGTTCGCTGACCGGACCGACGGCTTCGACGACCGGGCGGTTCTGCGGGCCGCGCTGGCGAGCCGCTGCCCCACCGCGGGGCGTGCCGGGTGATCCGGCTCACCCTCGCCGAGGTCGCGCATGCCGTCGGCGGTCGGCTCGACGGCGGCGCGGACCCCGCGTCGGCGGTCACCGCGGCACCGGTCGTCGACTCCCGCCGGGCCGGACCAGGCACGCTGTTCGTGGCGGTCCGCGGGGACCGCGTGGACGGACACGACTTCGCCCCGGCGGCGCTCGCCGCGGGTGCCGTCGCCGTGCTCGCGGCTGCCCCGCTCGGCCGGCCGGCCGTCGTCGTCGACGACGTCGTCGAGGGGCTCGGTCGGCTGGCCGCGGAGGTTCTGCGCCGGTTGCCCGGGCTGCACGTCGTCGGCGTGACCGGCTCGAGTGGGAAGACGACCACCAAGGATCTGCTGGCCGCGGTCCTCGCCGCCGACGGTCCGACGGTGGCCGCCAGCGACTCGTTCAACAACGAGATCGGGCTGCCGCTCACGGCGTGCGCGGCGGACGGGGACACCCGCTACCTCGTGCTGGAGTACAGCGCTCGCGGCCGGGGCCACATCAGCTACCTCACCGGGATCGCCCGCCCGGATGTGGCCGTGGTCCTCAACGTCGGTGATGCCCACGTCGGCGAGTTCGGCAGCCGGGACGCGATCGCGACCGCGAAGGCGGAGCTTGTCGAGGGCCTCGCCGCAGACGGGACCGCCGTTCTCAACGCCGACGACCCGCTGGTGTCCGCGATGGCCGCCCGCGCCCCCGGGCGCGTCGTCACCTTCGGGCTGGGCGCCGGCGCCCTGGTGCGGGCGGGGAAGGTGACCCTCGACGAGTGCGGCCGACCGGGCTTCGGGTTGCGCTCCGGCGACGGGTCGCCGGTCCCCGTGCGACTCGGCTACGTCGGCGCTCACCAGGTGCCCAACGCGCTCGCCGCGGCAGCCGCGGCCGGCGTCCTCGGCCTTCCGCTCCTCGCGATCGCCGCCGCGCTGTCCGACGCCCGTCCGGTCAGCCGTTGGCGGATGGAGCTCCGTGAGTTGCCACGACGGATTCTTCTGCTCAACGATGCCTACAACGCCAACCCCGACTCGGTTCGAGCGGCGTTGACGACGCTGACGCATTTGCGTGGCCAGGGCGCCGGGCAGCGACGCGGATGGGCGGTGCTCGGCGAGATGCTCGAACTCGGCCCGTACGGCGCGCAGGCCCATGCGGACGTCGGCCGGCTGGCCGTGGCGCTCGGCGTAGACCGGATCGTCGCGGTGGGGGACGGAGCCGCCGGAATCGACACCGCGGCGCGCGCCGCCGGTGGCCGGAGCATCCGGGTGGCCGACGCCGACGAGGCGGCCACCCTGCTCGCGGCCGAGCTGGGTCCCGGCGACGTCGTCCTGGTCAAGGCCTCCCGGCGGGTCGGGTTGGAACGGGTCGCCGCCGCGCTGGAGAACCTGTCGTGAGGGACATCCTGGTCGCGGCCATGGGTTCGCTCATCGTCTCGCTGGTGGGTACGCCGCTGGCGATTCGGCTCTTCCGCTCGCGCGGCTACGGCCAGCTGATCCGCGAGGACGGCCCGACCAGCCACCACACGAAGCGCGGCACCCCCACGATGGGCGGCACGGTCATCATCGCCGCCACGATCTCCGGTTACACCGTCGCCCATCTCGTCCTGCTCAGTGGACCGACCGCGTCGGCGGTGCTCGTCCTGTTCCTCATGACCGGCCTCGGGCTGGTCGGCTTTCTCGACGACTACATCAAGATTCGCAAGCAGCGCAGCCTCGGGCTCAACAAGACGACGAAGCTCGTCGGTCAGGCCGTCGTCGCCGTCGTCTTCGGCGTGCTCGCGCTGCATTTTCCCGGTGGGGGACTGGTTCACCTGACCCCGGTGTCGAGCCACCTGTCCTTCGTCCGCGACTACCCGGGGCTGGTACTCGGCACCGTCGGGTTCGTCATCTGGGCGTACCTCATGGTCTCGGCGACATCGAACGGCGTGAACCTCACCGACGGGCTCGACGGGCTGGCGTCGGGAGCGGCGGTCATGGTGTTCGCGGCCTACGTGGTCATCTCGTTCTGGGAGTTCAAGAACGGCTGCGGGAGCGCGCCGGGCCCCGGCTGTTACCACGTGCGGGACCCGCTCGACCTGGCGACGGTCGCGTCCGCGGCGATGGGGGCGTGCTTCGGCTTCCTGTGGTGGAACGCGTCGCCGGCCCGCGTGTTCATGGGGGACACCGGGTCGCTTGCGCTCGGCGGGACGCTGGCCGGCCTGGCGATGACCACCCGCACTGAGTTGCTGCTCGTCATCCTCGGCGGCCTGTTCGTCGTGGAGACGCTGTCCGTGATCATCCAGGTGGTGGCATTCCGCGGCTTCCGGCGGCGGGTGTTCAACATGGCCCCGGTGCACCACCATTTCGAGCTCGGCGGCTGGAACGAGAACACGGTCATCGTCCGGTTCTGGATCATCGCCGGCCTCGCCGTCGCCTTCGGGCTGGGCGTCTTCTACGCCGAGTTCCTTTCCCGCGGCCCGTTGCGGTGAGATTCGACCCGGCGGGGCGGCTGGTCGCCGTCGGCGGGGTCGGCGTCTCCGGACGGGCCGCGGCGCTCGCCTTGGCCCGGCTCGGCGCGGACGTCATCGCGGTGGACGCCCGCGACGGTGCCGAGCAGCGGGCCACGGCGGCGGAGCTGTCCGCGGCCGGTGTGCGGGTCCGACTCGGCGATGCGACGGTGCTGCCGGACCGGGTCGACCTCGTCGTCACGTCACCCGGCTGGCGCCCGGATCAGCCGTTGCTCACCGCCGCCCTCCGGTCCGGCGTCGAGGTGATCGGTGAGGTCGAGCTGGCCTGGCGGTTGCGCCCGCCGGGGGCGGCGCCCTGGCTCGCCATCACCGGAACCAACGGCAAGACGACCACTACCCGGATGGCCGCCGCGATGCTGGGCGCCGCCGGGCGGCGGGTGGTCGCCGCCGGCAACGTCGGAACCCCGCTCGTGGACGCGGTGCTCACCGAGCCGGCGCCCGAGGTCGTCGTCGCCGAGCTGTCGAGCTTCCAGCTGCACTGGTCGGTGTCGTTGGCCTGCGCGGCCGGGGCCCTGCTCAACCTCGCCCAGGACCACCTCGATTGGCACGGCAGCTTCGCCGCGTACACCGCGGACAAGCTCAAGATCTGGGCAGGGGGGCTCGCGCTGGGCAACCGGGACGACCCGGAGGTGGCTGCGCGTTTGGCCGACGTGGCCGGGCGGACGGTGGCGGTGACGCTCGGTCGTCCGCGGGAGGGGGAGCTTGGCGTTGAAGATGGGTATCTCGTCGACCGGGCGTTCGCCGAAGCTGCGCTGCTCGCCCGGGTCGAGGACGTCCGGCCGTCCGGCCCGCATCATCTGGCGAACGCCCTGGCCGCGGCCGGCCTGGCGCGCAGCCGGGGTGTCGAGGCGGACGCCGTCGCCCGGGGGCTGGCCGGGCTGCGCCTCGAGCCGCATCGCGGTGACGTTGTCGCGACCGTCGACGGGGTCGCCTACGTCGACGACTCGAAGGCGACCAACCCGCATGCCGCGACGGCGAGTATCACCGCCCATACCCGCGTGGTCTGGATCGTCGGTGGGCTGCTCAAGGGGGCGGACCTGACGCCGGCCGTGCGAGCCGCCGCCGACCGGCTGGCGGGTGCCGTCGTCGTCGGCGTCGACCGCGGCGCGGTGCTCGAGGCACTCACGCGACACGCGCCGCAGGTGCCGGTCGTCGAGGTCGCGAGGACCGACACTGGGGCCATGGACGAGGCCGTGACATCGGCTGCCCGGTTGGCCACTCCGGGTACCACGGTGCTGTTGGCGCCGGCCGCCGCGAGCATGGACATGTTCCGCGACTACGCCGAGCGGGGCGAGGCGTTCGTGGCTGCCGTGGTCGCACTGGCGGCTCGTCGCCGGTGAGCGCCGCTGCCGTCGCCGGGCCCGGCCGCCGGACCCGGACCCTCGCCTGGCTGGACCGCCCGCTTGCCGACTATCACCTGGTGCTAGGTAGCTGTGCCCTGCTCGTGATCCTCGGGCTCGTCATGGTCCTGTCCGCATCGAGCGTCACCTCGTTCGCGACGTCCGGTTCGTCGTTCGCGGTCGTGAAGAAGCAGGCGCTCTGGGTCGTGATCGGGATCCCGGCCCTGCTGGTCGCGATGCGGCTGCCGGTCAAGGCCTACCGATGGCTCGGATACCCGATGCTCGCCCTGTCCGTCGTGCTGCTCGTCGCGGTCCTCGTCCCCGGGGTGGGGGCCAGCGTGAACGGGGCCCGGCGCTGGATCACGCTGCCCGGCGGCTTCCAGCTCCAGCCGAGCGAACCCACGAAGCTCGCGCTGCTGCTGTGGGGGGCGGACCTGCTGGCCCGCAAGGACAGGTTGCTCGGCCAGTGGCGGCACCTGCTGGTCCCGTTGCTGCCCATCACGCTGCTCCTCGCCGGGCTGGTCATGGTCGAACCGGACATGGGGACGACGATCGTTCTCGTCACCGTCACCTGTGCCCTGCTCTGGGTGGCCGGAGCTCCGCTCGCGCTGTTCGGCGGCACCGGGTTGGCGCTCGGCGGCGGGCTCGGCGTGCTCGCCGCCGCGGCGCCATACCGGCTGGCCCGGCTGACCAGTTTCACCGACCCGTTCCGCGACCCGCAGGGCAGCGGCTATCAGGCGGTGCAGGGTCTCTACGCGTTGTCCTCGGGCGGATGGTGGGGCCTCGGGCTGGGCGCCAGCCGGGAGAAATGGTTCTACCTGCCCAACCAGTACACCGACTACATCTACGCGGTCATCGGCGAGGAGCTCGGCCTGATCGGCGCCTGCTCGGTCCTCGCCCTGTTCGCGATGCTCGGCTACGCCGGGCTGCGGATCGCGTTGCGCAACACCGACCCGTTCACCCGGCTGGCCGCCGCCGGGATCACCGCCTGGCTGGTCTCCCAGGCCCTGGTGAACATCGGCTTCGTCACCGGGCTGCTCCCGGTCACCGGCATCCCCCTGCCGATGGTGAGCTTCGGCGGATCCTCGCTCGTGCCCACCATGTTCGCGGTCGGCATGCTCGCCTCGTTCGCCCGCCGCGAGCCGGACGCCGTGGCCCTGCTCGCCGCCCGCCGCCGCGGCCGGTGAGCCCCGGGTCGCCCGGTGGCGTCCCGGCGATGCGGGTGGTCATCGCCGGCGGTGGCACGGCCGGACACATCGAGCCCGCGCTGGCGACCGCGGACGCGTTGCGCCGACGGCGCCCTGACGTCTCGATCGTCGTGATCGGCACCGAGCGTGGATTGGAGAGCCGGCTGGTGCCGGCCCGCGGATACCCGCTGGAGCTCATCCCGCCGGTCCCGCTGCCCCGCCGGCTCACCCCCGCCCTGGCGACGGTGCCGGCGCGACTGGTCCGAGCCGTCCGCGCGGCCGGGCGGGTGCTCGACCGCCCGCGAGCCGACGTGGTGGTCGGCTTCGGGGGTTACGCCGCGCTGCCCGCCTACCTGGCCGCACGGCGGCGGCGGGTCCCGATCGTCGTGCACGAGGCGAACGTCCGCCCCGGGTTGGCCAACCGGGTCGGAGCCCGGCTGACCCGGCACGTCGCGACCGCGGCGGCGGGGGCCCGGCTTCCGCACGCCACCTTCGTCGGCATGCCGCTGCGCCGGCCGATCGCGACCCTCGACCGTTCGACCGGTCGCGACGCCGCCCGGCTGACCCTGGGTCTCGCGCTGGGCGCCCCGGTGCTGCTCGTGTTCGGCGGCTCGCAGGGCGCCAGACGGGTCAACGAAGCCGTGGTGGGGGCCGCCGCGGGGCTCGCCGGGGCCGGGGTCCAGGTGCTGCACCTCACCGGCGCGGCGCACGCGGCCTCGACGGAGGCGGCGATCGCCGGCCGGCCGCCCATCCCGCGCTACGTCGTGTTGCCCTACCTCGACCGGATGGAGCTCGCCTACGCCGCAGCCGACCTCGCGCTGTGCCGGGGCGGCGCCATGACCTGCGCCGAGCTGGCGGCGGTGGGTCTGCCCGCCGCGTACGTTCCGCTTCCGATCGGAAACGGCGAGCAGCGCCGCAACGCCGAACCCGTGGTGGCCGCCGGGGGTGGCCTGCTCGTCGACGACGCCCGGCTGGACGCCACGTGGATCACCGAGACCCTGCTGCCGCTGCTGACCGACCCGGGACGGCTGGCCGGCATGAGCTCGGCGGCGGCCCGGTTCGGTCGCCGCGACGGCGACGAGGCGCTGGCGGATCTCGTGCTCAGCGCCGGGACGCACCAGTGAGCGCGCCGTCCGGTCCGGCGCCGCTCGGTCGGGTGCACTTCATCGGGATCGGCGGCGCCGGGATGAGCGGCATCGCCCGGATCCTGCTGGCCCGTGGCGCCCAGGTTTCCGGCAGCGACGCCAAGGATTCCCGCGGGTTGGCCGCGCTGCGGGCGCTCGGGGCACAGGTCCACGTCGGGCACGACCCGGACTGGGTCGACACGGCGGACACGGTCGTCGTCTCGAGTGCGATCCGGGCGGACAACCCGGAGCTGATCGAGGCTCGCCGCCGCGAGCTGCTGGTGCTGCCCCGGGCCGCGGCGCTGGCCGCGGTGATGGCCGGCCGGCGGGGGATCGCGATCGCCGGCACCGCGGGGAAGACGACGACAACGTCGATGCTGACCGTCGGGTTGCAACATTGCGGGCTCGATCCCTCGTTCGCCATCGGCGGAGACCTCAACGAACCAGGCTCCAACGCCCACCACGGCGGTGGTGACCTGTTCGTGGCCGAAGCCGACGAGAGTGACGGCTCGTTCCTCCTGCTCTCCCCGTTCGCCGCCGTCGTCACCAACGTCGAGGCCGACCACCTCGACCACTACGGCACGGCGGCCGCGGTCGAAGAGGCGTTCGCCGAGTTCGTTGCCCGGGTCTCGACGGACGGCTTCGTCGTGACCTGCGCCGACGACGTCGGGGCGCGGCGGGTCGCTGCCGCGGCGACGGCCGCCGGCCGTCGGGTGGTGAGCTACGGCTGGGCGGATGACGCCGCGGTGCGGGTCGACGGGTTGCGCCTGGAGGGCGAGCGAGCCAGGTTCGAGGTCATCGCCATCGGGCGCCGGCTCGGGACCGTGCAGCTCGTCGTCCCGGGTCGGCACAACGCGAGCAACGCCGTCGCGGCGCTGACCGCCGGGCTCGAGCTCGGCGCGCCGTTCGCCGAGCTGGCCGCCGGGCTGGCCGGGTTCACCGGCGCCCGGCGCAGGTTCGAGACGAAGGGATGGGTTGGTGGGATCCGGGTCGTCGACGACTACGCCCACCATCCGACGAAGATCCGGGCGGTGCTGACCGCGGCCCGCCAGGTCGTCGGGGGGGACGGTCGAGTCGTCGCCGTCTTCCAGCCGCACCGCTATACCCGGACCGCCGGGTTCGCGACCGCGCTGGGGGCCGCCCTGGCGCTCGCCGACGTCGTTGTCGTTATGGAGGTCTACGCGGCCGGTGAGGACCCGATCCCCGGGGTGACCGGGGCGCTGGTCGCCGGCGCCGTCCCGCTCGCCGCCGATGCGGTTCACTACGAGCCGTCCTGGTCGGCGGTGCCGGGCCGGGTCGCCGGGCTGGTCCGGCCCGGCGATCTCGTTCTCACCCTCGGTGCCGGGGACGTCACCATGATCGGCCCGGAGATCCTCGACGTGCTGCGTCCCGCGCCGTGAGCTTCGTCTGGTCGCCGCCGGCCGACCCGGCGGCGGTCGCAGACCTGGCCGCCCGCCTCACCGCCGCCGGGCTGGCGGTGCAGACCGCCCGCCCGCTCGGGCCGCTCACCACGTTCGGGGTCGGCGGGGCGGCCGCCGTGTTCGTCGAGCCGGTCGACCAGGCCGCGCTGACCCGGATCCTGGAGCTGCTCGCCCCCAGCCCGGAGTCGGCGGTCCCGATGCTCGTCCTCGGCAAGGGGTCGAACCTGCTGGTCGCCGACGCCGGGTTCCCAGGATTGGCGTTGCGGCTCGGCCGCGGCTTCACCCGCCGCCACCGCGAGGGCGACCGGATCGAGGTCGGCGCGGGGGTGGCGATGCCGCAACTGGCCGCCTGGACCGCCCGGTCGGGGCTGACCGGCCTCGAGTTCGCCGCCGCGATTCCCGCGAGCGTCGGCGGATCGGTTCGGATGAACGCCGGTGCGCACTCCGGTGAGGTCGCCGACGTGCTCGCCGGGGCCGACCTGGCCAGCCCCGAGCAGCCCCACCCGCGCCGGGTCGCTGCCGCCGAGCTGGGCCTCGGGTACCGACGGTCGGCGCTGCCGCCCCGGACCGTCGTCACCGCCGCCGAGTTCCGGCTCCGGCCGGACGACCCGGTGGCCATCGGGCAGCGGCTGGCCGATCACCGAGCCTGGCGCCGCCACACACAGCCATTGCGGGCGCGTTCGTGCGGCTCGACCTTCACCAATCCGCCGGGGGACTCGGCCGGGCGCCTCATCGAGGCGGCCGGGCTCAAGGGGCTGCGGGTCGGGGGCGCCCAGATCTCCGACAGGCACGCGAACTTCATCGTCGTCGATCCCGGAACCCGGGCCGCCGACGTGCTGGGCCTGCTGGTCCGGGTTCAGCGGGCGGTCCGCGAGGCCGGGGGGCCCGAGTTGCGCCCCGAGGTGCGGGCGGTCGGGGATTTCGGGGGCCTCGCCGGCCCCTGAAGCTCAGCTCGACCCTGCGACAGCTGGAGACTAAGCGTCCGAATTCTGCCGACACGCAGGGAATTCACCCGGGACGGCCTTGACCCGGCTGGCCAGATCCCCCTATGGTCCGCCCCAGCCCTCACGTTGACATAACTATAAGTATCTACCTGAGGGTGAGGGTCGGAAGGGTCGAAATCGGCCGGTCCGACACCCTCTCGCCGAAGTCGGTGGCGCCTTCCCCGCGCCACCGGCCCCGGCGAGAAGTCCCCCGCACCGTTCGGCCGGTGGCGCGCGCCCGGCACCGGCCCGAGGCATCCGAGAGGTCTGCATCCGTGGCAGCACCGCAGAACTATCTGGCCGTGATCAAGGTCGTCGGCATCGGGGGCGGTGGCGTCAACGCCGTCAATCGCATGATCGAGGTCGGCCTCAAGGGGGTCGAGTTCATCGCGATCAACACCGACGCCCAGGCATTGCTGATGAGTGACGCCGACGTCAAGCTCGACATCGGCCGGGAGCTCACCCGCGGGCTCGGCGCCGGGTCCGACCCCGAGGTGGGCCGGCAGGCCTCCGAGGACCACCGAGAGGAGATCGAGGAGGTCCTCAAGGGCGCCGACATGGTCTTCGTCACCGCGGGGGAGGGCGGCGGGACCGGTACCGGGGGCGCCCCGGTCGTGGCCAACATCGCCAAGTCCATCGGCGCCCTGACCATCGGCGTCGTCACCCGGCCATTCCAGTTCGAGGGCAAGCGCCGGGCCAGCCAGGCCGAGCGCGGCATAACCGACCTGCGGGACGAGGTCGACACGCTCATCGTCATCCCGAACGAACGGCTGCTCTCGATCAGCGACCGGCAGGTCAGCGTGCTCGAGGCCTTCCGGTCCGCCGACCAGGTCCTGCTCTCCGGCGTGCAGGGGATCACCGATCTGATCACCACCCCAGGCCTGATCAACCTCGACTTCGCCGACGTCAAGTCGGTCATGTCCGGCGCCGGGTCCGCGCTGATGGGGATCGGCTCGGCCCGGGGCGACGACCGGGCTGCGTCGGCCGCCGAGATGGCGATCGCCAGCCCGTTGCTCGAGGCCAGCGTCGACGGTGCCCACGGTGTGCTGATGAACATCTCCGGAGGCTCGGACCTCGGCTTGTTCGAGATCAACGAGGCCGCGCAGCTGATCGCCGACTCGGCGCACCCGGACGCGAACATCATCTTCGGCGCGGTCATCGACGACGCGCTCGGCGACGAGGTCCGGGTCACGGTGATCGCGGCCGGTTTCGATGCCGGGACCACCCAGCAGCGCCGGGAGCCGATCCGCCGGATCGCCCCGCCGCCGCCGCCCGAGCTCGATCAGGAGCTCGACCTCACCCGGGTGGAGCCGCCGGTCGGCCGCCCCGCGGCACCCCCGCCGGCCGCCACGCCCCAGCCGGCCGCCGCCCGCCCGGCCGGCGGAACCCGGTCGGCCCCCCGCCGGACGATCGTCTTCGACGACAGCGACGACCTCGACGTCCCGGACTTCCTGAAATAGTCCGCTTGGGCGAGGTCCAGCTCGAGTTCACCGACCGCCGCGGCGGCGTCAGCGTCGAGCCCTACGCCGAACTCAACCTCGGTGACGGCGTCGGCGACGGACCGGCCGCGGTCGCGGAGAATCGTCGGCGGCTGGCGGTGCGCCAGGCCAGCCCGATCTCGACGTTCGCCTGGATGGGCCAGCGCCACGGTGCCGACGTCGCGGTCCTCGACCGTCCGGTGGCCGGGCCGGTTCCCGGGGTCGACGCGTTGGTCACCGCCACGCCCGGGCTGTGGCTGACCGTCCTCGTCGCCGACTGTGCCCCGGTCCTGCTGGCCGACCGGACGGCCGGAACCGTCGCCGCCGTCCACGCGGGTCGGCGCGGGCTGGTGGCGGGCGTGGTGCCGGCCGCGGTCGCGGCCATGGTCGGCCGCGGTGCGACGCCGGATCGGATCGAGGCGCTGATCGGGCCGGCGATCGGAGGCTGCTGCTACGAAGTGTCGGCGGATCTCGCCGCCGTGGTGGCACTGCTGGTGCCGGCCGCGGCGGCCCGCACCCGGCAGGGCCGGCCGGCCGTCGACCTGCGGGCCGGGCTGCACGCCCAGCTGGTGGGTGCCGGCGTCGACACGGTGCGGCACGACCGGCGCTGCACGGTCGAATGTGCGGAGCTGTATTCCTACCGTCGGGACGGTGTCACCGGCCGGTTCGCCGGACTCGTCCGGCTGGCGCCTTGACCCGGCGGCCCGAGCTCGCCGCCCGGCTCGCGGCCCTGCGGGCGCGGATCGATGCGGCGTGCGCGGCGGCCGGTCGCCCGGGCGCGGAGGTCACGCTGGTGGCGGTGACCAAGGGGTTCCCGTCGAGCGACCTGCGGCTGCTGGCTGAACTCGGCGTCGGTGACGTCGGGGAGAACCGCGACCGGGAAGCTCGCGCGAAGTGGGCCGAGCTCGGGGGGCTCGGCCTGCGCTGGCACTTCGTCGGCCGGCTCCAGACCAACAAGTGCCGATCCGTCGCGGGCTACAGCGACGTCGTCCACTCGATCGACCGGGAGTCGTTGGTCGGGTTCCTGGCGGCGGGCGCCCGCGCATGCGGCCGGAACGTCACCGGGCTGGTCCAGGTGGCCCTCGACGACACCCCGGGTCGGGGTGGGATCTCGCCGGATGGGGTTTCGGCGCTCGCCGACGCGGTCGCCGCCGCGGACGGTCTCGAGCTGGGCGGCGTGATGGCGGTGGCTCCGCTCGGCGCCGACCCGGCGGCCGCCTTCGCCCGGCTTGCGGAACTCGCCGCCCGGGTGCGCGTGGATCATCCGGCGGCGCGGATGATCTCGGCGGGGATGAGCAGCGACCTCGAGTCGGCGGTTGCCGCGGGCGCGACACATCTGCGGATCGGCACGGCGTTGCTCGGCGTTCGCACGCCGAAGGTCGGGTAGCCTCCGCTACGAGGAAAGCGGTCGCCGCACCGACCGCGGCGAAGCAGGAGGGCGGCAATGGCCGGCGCGATGCGCAAGATGGCGGTGTATCTGGGACTCGTCGAGGACGAGGACCCGGACGAGTACGCCGACGCCGACGATTACCAGGAGGCGCCGGTGGCCCCGCGCCGCCCGCGGGCGGACGAGACGGCGCGTTCCGGCGTTCGTCGGCTCGAGGAGCCCGCGACGACTACCCGGTACAGCCCACCCGGGGCGGCCGATCCGCGGGAGCTGTACCGGATCACGACCCTGCACCCACGCACCTACAACGAGGCCCGCACGATCGGGGAGCACTACCGTGAGGGCACCCCTGTGATCATGAACCTGACCGAGATGGACGACGGTGACGCCAAGCGGCTCGTCGACTTCGCTGCCGGGCTCATCTTCGGGCTCCGGGGAAGCATCGAGCGGATCACCAACAAGGTGTTTCTGCTCAGCCCGGCAAACGTCGAGGTGACCGCCGAGGACAAGGCCCGGATCGCCGAAGGCGGTTTCTTCAATCAGAGTTGACGGCCCGGCGGTCCGGGTCGTGGAGGTCCAGCTGTGATCGCCATCGACGTCGTCCTCGGCGTGCTCTACCTTTTCCTGCTGCTCCTCATCGCCCGATTCGTCGCGGACTGGACCCAGACTCTGGCCCGGGACTGGCGCCCGCACGGGGCGACCGCCGCCGGGCTCGAGCTCGTCTACTCGGCGACGGACCCTCCCTTGCGCGCGTTGCGCCGGGTGCTCCCGCCGCTGCGGATCGGTTCGATCGCCCTGGACCTCGCTTTCCTTGTCGTGTTTGCCGTGATCGTTATCGTCATCCAGGTGCTCGGCGGGCCATTGTGAGGCCGAGCGTTCCTTCGTTCGAACCGAGGTGTGAGCCATGCCGTTGACGGCTGAGGACGTTCAGAACAAGCGCTTCTCCGAGACCCGGTTCGCCAAGGGTTACGACGAGGACGAAGTCGACGCGTTCCTCGACGAGGTCGAAGCCGAGTTGCGGCGCCTCACCACCGAGAACTCCGATCTGCGGGCCAGACTCGCGGCCGGTCCCCAGCCCGCCGGCCCTCCGGCCGCCGGGCCGCCCCCTCCGGCGCCCCCGCCCCCGCCGGTGGTTACGCCGCCCCCCGCCGCCACCGCCGACCAAACGGGGCAGGAGGCCGCCCTGCGCACCCTGCTGCTGGCCCAGCGCACCGCCGACGAGGCGGTCGCGCAGGCGCGGGCGGAGGCCGAGCAGATCATTGGCCAGGCGCGCGCTGGGGCCGCGACTGTGGAGCGGGAGGCCCGGGACCGGTCGGCCGCTGAGCTGGCTGGGCTGTCCCGCCAGCGCGCGGAGCTCGCTGCCCAGGTCGAGGGGCTGCGCAACTTCGAGCGCGAGTACCGCACCCGGCTGCGTGCCTATCTCGAGTCCCAGCTCCGCGACCTGGAGACTCGGGTGGTCGAGCCGTCGCCGCCGGCCGGGGGACCGCCCGGGCCGTTCGGTGCGCAGCCACCGGCCGCCCCACCGGCCACGTTACCGACGACCGCCCCGCCAGCCCCGGCCGCCGCGCCACCGACGCCGGCTCCGCTCCCGCCCGCGCGGGGCCCGTTCACTGCCCCGCCGCAGGCCGGGCCGCCGCGGGAAGCCGGGCCGTCCACCACGGACACGACGGACATCGATGAGCGCCACGAGGACCCGCCGCTGCGCTGACGTCCGCCGCACGCCCGGCTGTCCGTCCGGTGGTCTGAATAGGATGCCCGCGGTGTCCGTCCGCCCCCCTTGGGAGTCGAATTGATCGTCATCAGCGGCGCGCTCTGCCTGGTCGCGCTGGTGCTTCTTGTCTTGGGGCTCATCCTCAGCGGCGGGCTGGCGCTGATCTACGCCTCGATCGGGGTCAGCCTGGTGTCGTTCCTGTTCCTGTTCCTCGGTGTCCGCCAGCGCCGGGTAGGCGGCCTGTTCTTCGGTGTCCGCCAGCGCCGGGCAGGCGGCCTCGCCACTGCCCCGGTGACCCCGGTGCAGCCCGCCACGGTGAGTACCTTCACGCCGGTCGAGGAGATCACCCGGGTAATCCCGGCGGTGCCGAGCGAGGGCGAGGTGTTCGTAATCCCGGGCCGGCCCCGGTACCACGCGGCGGGCTGCCGATTCCTTTCCGGCCGACCGAGCGAGTCGACTACCGTCGAGGCAGCGCGCGCCGAGGGCTACCAGTCGTGTGGGATCTGTCGTCCGGACTCCGACGACGAGGTCGACGAACCGGTTGCCGTCGCACCGGCGGTCCCGTCGAGGGGCCGGGTTCCCGGGAAAGCTCGGGTCAAGGCACCTGCGAAGTCCGTGTCGAAGGCACCCGCGAAGGCACCTGCGAAGTCCGTGTCGAAGGCACCCGCGAAGGCACCCGCAAAAGCACCGGCAAAGCCACCAGCAACGGCACCGGCCCGGGCACCGGCCAAGAAGGCGCCCGCGGCGGCGCCCGCCCGCCGGGTGGCGACGGTGGTGGTGATCCCGGACCGCGGCAAGTTCCACCAGGCCGACTGCCGGTACGTACGGGGTGCGGTCGACGCGGTCGAACTCACGAAGGCGGTCGCCCGACGCCAGGGTTACGAGCCGTGCGGGGTCTGCCAGGCGTAGTCGGGGTCAGTCGCTGGGCCGACGGAACGGGTCCCGGGGCGGGGGCACAGCCAGCTGGAGTCGGTCGCCTTCGACCGATAGACCGGTGAGCGCGAGCACTCGGCCGAGGATCGACGCGGTCGTTTCCCCCCGGTCGATCCCCTCCTGGGTCACCATGCAGCGGTAGATCGTGGCGTAGTGCCGGACCGGCGTGTCATAGCTCCAGTCGACGGAGCCGAGGTGCATTGCCGCGCCTTTGGTGCCGCCGATGCCGTTGAATGGGCCGCTCCAGACCTGGATCCCGGCCGGCCCGGCCGCGAACACCCCGCCGACGCCGACGTCTTCGCGAGCTGCCGCATCGAGCAGCGCCCGGGTCTGCCGCTCCGGTAGGACCAGAGCCGGCCGGATCTGGCTGGCCAGCGCGGGGATGGCCACGACGTTGGCGGCCAGCTTGAGGTTGGCCGGTGGCTTGCTGAGCAAAGACAGGGTCACGTGGTCCTCCCGTGGCTTCCACTGCTCCGCTCGGAGCAGCCAACTGCCGCCACCGGAAGCATCGGCACCGGCGAATGCCGAACTTGACTCCGCCAAACGGGTGGTTCCTGCCCGGGTCAGACCGAACGGAGCCAGAACCGCACCCCGAGCTCGGCCGCGTCGTGCATCGAGAGTGGGGCGGTCGGCGGCCCTTCGGTGACCGACACCGCCAGCACCTCCAGGGCGATGGTCGATGCGCCGTGTCGGAGCGCCTCCGCGGCGTCCGGCTCGGGATCGGCCGCCCACCACAGCTCGATCCGGTCCGAGACATCGAGCCCGCTGGCCTTGCGTGCTTCCTGCACCAGCCGGACGAATTTGCGAACCGTTCCGGCCCGGATGAGCTCGGGGGTGAGGGCGAGGTCGAGGGCGATCGTTTCTCCGGCCGCGGAGGCGACGGCCCAGCCGGCCCGGGGCGCCTCGGTGATGACGACGTCGTCGGGTTCGACGTGAACCGAAGCTCCCTCCACGTCGATCGTGGCCGACCCGGTGTCGCGCAGCCGCGTCGCCAGGCTCCCCGGGTCCTCGGCGGCGACCGCGGCCGCCACCGCGGGCGTGCGGGGGCCGAACCGGCGCCCGAGTGAGCGGAAGTTCGGCTTGATGGTGCGGCTGACGAGTTCGCCTTCCCCGGCGAGGGAGGTGACCTCGACGACGTTGAGCTCCTCGGCGAGCAGTGCCTGCAGGTCGGGGGCCAGATCGGCCCAGCCACCGGCCGCGACCAGGGCCCGGGCAAGCGGTTGCCGAATTCCCTGCCCCGAATCGGCCCGTGCCGCCCGGCCGAGCTCGACCAGGCGCCTGACCAGTGCCATTTGCTCGGTCAACCCGGCATCCGCGAGTGCCGCGTCGGGGACCGGCCACTTGGCCAGGTGCACCGAGTCGGGCCCGTCCGGGACGGCGAGGACGTCCCAGAGATAGTCGGTGAGGAACGGGATGAACGGGGCGAGCAGGCGGCTCAGGGTCTCGAGGCAGGTGTGCAGGGTTGCGAAGGCGGCCGCGCCGTCCGCCGTGCCTGGGCCGTCCCAGAACCGGCGGCGCGCCCGCCGTACGTACCAGTTCGAGAGGTCGTCGATGAACTGTGCCAGCCGGCGTCCGGCCCGCGCGGTGTCGAACTGCTCGAGCGCGGCGTCCACCTCGGCCACGGTGGCCTGGAGCTCCGCGAGCGCCCACCGATCGAGCAGCGGGCGGTCGGCTGGCCGCGGAGCGCCGGCCGAGTCGGACGGGCTCCAGGCCCGAGCCTCCGGCCGGGTCGGGTCCTGACCGGCCGCCGACGCGTATAGCGCGAGGAAGGCCACGGTGTTCCAGTACGTGAGCAGGACCTTGCGGACCACCTCCTCGAGGGTGTGGTCGCCGATCCGCCGGGCCGACCACGGTGAGCCGCCGCAGAGCATGTACCAGCGGACCGCGTCCGCCCCATGCCGCTCGAACAGCGCGAACGGGTCGAGGATGTTGCCGAGGTGCTTGCTCATCCTCCGGCCGTCCTCCGCGAGGATGATGCCGAGGCAGAGCACGGTCTCGTAGGACGATCGGTCGAAGACCAAGGTCCCGATGGCCATCAGGGTGTAGAACCAGCCGCGGGTCTGGTCGAGCGCCTCGGCGATGAACTGAGCCGGATAGCTCCCCGCGAACTCCGCCTGCCCCCGGTGCGGGTAGCCGAACTGGGCGAACGGCATCGATCCCGAGTCGTACCAACAGTCGATGACCCCGGCGACCCGGACCGCTGTCTCGCCGCAGTCGGGGCACGGAAGGGTCACCTCGTCGACGTAGGGCCGGTGCGGATCGAGGTCGGCGAGATCGCGCCCGGCGAGTTCACCCAGTTCCGCCAGCGATCCGACGCATCGCAGGTGACCATCCGGGCAACGCCAGATCGGGAGCGGGGTTCCCCAGTAGCGGTCCCGGGATAGGGCCCAATCCACGTTGTTCTCGAGCCAGTCGCCGTACCGCCCGTGCTTGATCGTCTCCGGGTACCAATTGGTGCGCTCATTCTCGGCGAGCAGCCGCTCCTTGATCTCCGTGGTGCGGATGTACCAGGAGGGGAGCGCGTAGTACAGCAGCCGCGTGTCACAGCGCCAGCAGTGGGGATAGCTGTGCTCGTAGCTCTCCTCGCGGAACAGTCGGCCCCGCGCCGAAAGATCCGCGAGGAGCGTCGGATCGGCGGCCTTGAAGAACATCCCGCCGACCAGCTGAAGTTCTGGCTCGAAATGTCCGTCTGACCTGATCGGGTTCACGACCGGCAGTCCGTACCGGCGGGCGACCGCGAGGTCCTCGGCGCCGAAGGCCGGCGCCTGGTGGACGAGACCGGTGCCGTCCTCGACGGTGACGTAGTCCGCGAGCCCGACGTAGTGCGCCCCCGGGATGTCCAGGATCGTGAACGGCGGGTCATACCTAGTGTGCTCGAGCTCGGAACCGGATACCCGGTCGAGCACCTCCACGGGTCCCAGCACTCGTTCGGCGAGCGGCTCGGCGACGACCAGGACCTCATGCCCGCGTCGGGCAACCAGGTAGGTGACCTCGGGATGGACCGCGACCGCAGTGTTGCTCACCAGCGTCCATGGCGTCGTCGTCCACACCAGCAGGTTGGCCCCGATCTCCGCAAGGGGTCCGCTCGTCACCGGGAAACGGACGTAGACCGACGGATCGACGACCGTGAGGTAGCCCTGGGCGACCTCATGGTCGGACAGGCCGGTGCCGCACCTTGGGCAGTACGGCGTCACCCGGTGGTCCTGCACGAGCAGCCCCGCGTCGAAAATGCGCTGGAGGGACCACCAGACGCTCTCCACGTAGGACGAGTGCATCGTCCAATACGCGTCGCCGAAGTCCACCCAGTAACCCATTCGACGGGTCATCCGGGCGAATTCGTCGACGTGGCGTTGCACCGACTCCCGGCAGCGGGCGTTGAACTCGCCGACCCCGTAGGCCTCGATGTCCTGTTTCCCGGAGAAGCCCAGCTCCTTCTCGACCTCGAGCTCCACGGGCAGCCCGTGGCAATCCCACCCGGCCCGACGTGGGACGTGCCAGCCCTTCATCGTCTTGAACCGGGGGAACAGGTCCTTGAACACCCGGGCCTCGACGTGATGTGTGCCCGGCTTCCCGTTCGCGGTGGGGGGTCCCTCGTAGAACGACCAGAGCGGTCCGTCCCTGGTCTGGTCGAGCGACCGGGAGAAGACCTCCCGGTCCTGCCACCGCTGGAGGACGTCACGCTCCAAGGCGGGCAGGTCGACCTGCGCCGGCAGCGGTCGCAACCCGGTCATCTCGTCCTCCGTCGTCAGCTCGTGCTCAGCCGGCGAAGGGACGAGCCCGGGGGCCCGCGGTACCACCCTTCTTAGGTCACCGAGGCGACCCCGCTTCATTGCCTGCTGCCGGGTCTAGTAGGGCCGGGGCCCGTTCTTCCGACGGCTCGGGGGTGATGTTCCCGCCGCGCATGCCCCCGGGCTCGCACCGTCCCCGGGTCGCTGTTGGCCGCATTCGGCGGTACTCGTCCCCGTCAGCGCCTGTACCGGCCCAGCCTAGCGGGCCCGAGGCCAAAGGTGCGGGATCGAGCGGCGAGCCGCGTTGCCGCAGCCGGATTGGAGTCCTATCCTGCGACCCTCAAGATCGCGAGCTGGTCCGGTCGCAGAGGAGCGAGGACGATGGCCGCACAACGGGGTATCAGCGGGCGGATCCGTCAGCTGGTCGCTCCGCGGCGCGAGCAAACGGCCGCTCGGGCGCCGGCGAAGAAGGCGGCCCCGGTCAAGAAGGCGGCCCCCGCGAAGAAGGTAGCCCCGGTCAAGAAGGTAGCCCCCGCGAAGAAGGCGGCCCCGGTCAAGAAGGCGGCCCCCGCGAAGAAGGTAGCCCCGGTCAAGAAGGTAGCCCCCGCGAAGAAGGCGGCCCCGGTCAAGAAGGCGGCCCCCGCGAAGAAGGCGGCCCCCGCGAAGAAGGCGGCCCCGGTCAAGAAGGCGGCCCCGGTCAAGAAGGTAGCCCCGGTCAAGAAGGTAGCCCCGGTCAAGAAGGCGCCGCCCCCACGGCCGAGCGCCAAACCCTCGAACGCCCGGGCGGGCGTAGCCCCCGCCGTCCTGCCGACCGAGAAGGCCTGGACTGCGAAGGAGCTCTCCCAGATCCGCGCTGAGCTCGACCAGCAGGCGGCGGTGCTGCGCGGGGAGATCTCCGACGCGGAGTCGTCCTGGGCCACCCTGCAGCGCGACACCGGCGAAGGGGCGGGTGACGATCAGGCCGACGCTGGCACGAAGACCTTCGAGCGGGAGCATGAACTCTCGCTCGCCAACAACAGTAGGGACCTGCTCGCGCAGGTCGAGCGGGCGTTGCAGATGCTCGACAATGGCACCTACGGTGTGTGCGAGAACTGTGGTAACCCGATCGGCAAGGCGCGCCTGCAGGCGTTTCCCCGTGCGACGCTATGCGTGACATGCAAGCAACGCGAGGAACGCCGCTGACCGGTCCCGTCGTCGACGGAGACCAGTCAGCTGACGGCGCCGGTCGGGGGCGGCACCGACGGGTGTGGCTGCTTTCGGCCGTCGCTGCGAGCGTGCTCGCCGCCGATGTCGTGAGCAAGTCCCTGGTGGTCGCCGCCCTGTCCAACAGGCCTCCGATCCGGTTGCTCGATGGATTCCTCACGCTCACCGAGACGAGAAACGCCGGCGCGGCGTTCAGCATCGGGACTGGCGCCACCCTGCTTTTCTCGGTGATCGCCGTCGCGGTGATCGTTGCCATTCTGCGCACCGCCCGGCGGCTCCGGTCGGTTCCCTGGGCGGTGGTCCTGGGGTTGCTCCTCGGTGGGGCTACGGGCAATCTGGGCGATCGGCTGTTCCGGGCTCCCGGTCCGCTTCGAGGACACGTCGTCGACTGGATCCAGTTGCCGCACTGGCCGGTCTTCAATCTCGCGGATAGCGCAATCGTGGTCGGCGGCGCGCTCGCCGTGCTGCTGGCCATGCGCGGCGTCGGCCTCGACGGCACCCGGACCGTCCCCTCCAGACGGGCGCAACCGGGGGGGCCCGAGCGGTGAGCCGGCGCAGCCTGCCGGTTCCCGACGGGCTCGACGGGGTTCGGCTCGACGCGGCCCTCGCCCGGATGTTCGGCCTGTCGAGAACGACCGCCGCCGGCCTCGTGGCGGCCGGGGACGTGTGGGTCGACGGGGCGGCGCGGGCGAAGTCGGACCCGGTGCTGGGCGGGTCCTGGCTCGAGATCGATCTTCCCGACGCCGTGGCGCCGCGGGCAGCGGAGCCGGTGGCCGGGCTCGTGGTGGTCTATGACGACGCGGACCTGGTTGTCGTGGACAAGCCGGTGGGCGTGGCTGCGCACGCCAGTCCGGGCTGGACGGGTCCGGCCGTCACCTCGGGCCTGGCCGCCGCCGGGTACCTATTGGCGACGTCGGGCCCGGCCGAGCGGCAGGGCGTCGTGCACCGGCTCGATGTGGGCACGACGGGCCTCATGGTGGTGGCGAAGAGCGAGCTCGCCTACCGCGAGCTGAAAACGGCGTTTCGCGAGCGGACCGTCGACAAGCGTTACGGCGCCCTCGTCCAGGGTCACCCGGATCCGTTGTCCGGGACGATCGATGCCCCGATCGATCGGCACCCCAACCATGATTACAAGTTCGCCGTCGTTGCGGGTGGCAGGCCAAGCGTCACCCACTACGAGACGGTGGAGGCGTTCCGGGCGGCATCGCTGCTCGACGTTCGGCTCGAGACGGGACGGACCCACCAGATCCGGGTGCATCTGGCCGCGGTGCGCCATCCGTGCGTGGGGGATGCCACGTACGGGGCGGATCCCAAGCTGGCCGCTCGACTCGGCCTCACCCGGCAGTGGCTGCACGCCTCGCGGCTCCGTTTCGCGCACCCGCGGGACCGACGCCCGCTCGAGTTCACCAGCCCCTGGCCGACCGATCTCGCGGCGGCGCTGGCGAAGGTCCGGGCTGAGTCGTGACCGGGCGTCTGGCGGCGCTCGACGAGCGGGTCGTCCCCTGGGTCGCGTTCCGGTTGCGGCGGGTGCTCGGCGTTCGCTGGCCCAGCCGTCGATGGCTCGTGGGCGGCTCGGCGATCGCGGTGCTGGCGGCTTTCGGGGCGGTCACGGCGAGTCGCGCGTCTCCCCCGGCCGTGCCGAGGACCGAACTGGTGAACGCCTTCGTGGGACCGGTCACCGGAGAGTCCGTGGGGAACTACGCGCAGGCCGCCTCGGGTCGGCTCCGCGCGCTGTTGGCCAGCGCTCCGGCCGCCTCGACGTACGCTCTGATCGATCTCAGCAGCTACGAGTCGCCCTCATGGCTGCTCGCTCAGACTCGCGGATTGCGGGTCCAGCTGATCTACGTCCGGGTGCATGTGCCCGGCCTGCCCACCGAGGTGCATCCGATCCAGGTGAACTCGCTGAGCGAGTTGCCGATCGATCTCGAGGGGATCTCGGCCCGGGCCGCTGCCCTGGCGCGCTACACGGCGGCGGAGATCAACGCGCCGGGGAGCACGGAACCGTCCCGTGCGGCGCTGCGGCTCAGCGTGCGGGCACTGCTCGCGGAGGCCCACGGGATCGGCCCCGCCTGCACCTGCATCTATGCCCTTGCGGCGTTCGGGCCGGTGGGGCGGCTTGCGGAGCTGGCCGGTGGGGCCGGCGTGCGGGTCGTCGATCCAGCCCCCCCGTCCGCCACCTTCGCCGACATCGGCTTCCAGCCGATCCTGCCGGAGATCAACGGGGCCTTCCCGGCGGACGGGGTGACCCCGGACGTGCGCACCGTGCCGTAGGTCGCCGGCGACACGCCGGGTCACCGCGGACTCGGCGACACGCCGGAGACTGTCCCCGGCGCGTGTTAGAACGTGCGGACGGCCTCCACATCCGGCCGAGCCCGCCCGCCGACGCTTCGAGGAGCCCCCGCCCGCATGAGTGACTCGTTCGTGCATCTGCACGTGCATACCGAGTACTCGATGCTGGATGGGGCGGCCCGCGTCAAGGAGTTGTGCGCCGCCGCCGCGGAAGCCGGGATGCCGGCGCTCGCGATGACCGACCACGGAAACCTCTACGGGGCCTACGACTTCTACTCGGCGGCTCGCGCCGCCGGGGTGAAACCGATTCTGGGGATCGAGGCGTACCTCGCTCCTGGAAGTCGTTTCGACCGTTCCGCGACCGGACGCGGCGGCGCCTTCGACACCCGCGGCGACAAGTACACGCACATGACCATCCTCGCCGTCACCGACCAGGGTTGGCGCAACCTGGTCAAGCTGGCCAGCCTGGCGAGCCTCGAGGGGCACTACTACAAGCCGCGGATGGACCGCGAGCTCCTCGCCAGTTACCGGGAGGGTCTCGTCGCGACATCCGGTTGCCCGAGCAGCGAGGTGAACCGGCTGTTTCAGCAAGGCAATCCGGTGGCGGCCAGGCAGGCGCTAGCGGACTACGCGGACATCTTCGGTGCCGGGAACTTCTTCGTCGAACTGATGGACCACGGCCTCGCAATCGAGCGGCAGACCCAGCGTCAACTGATCGAGCTGGCCGGCGAGCTCGGGCTGCCACTGGTGGCGACCAACGACCTGCACTACACCCGGCAGGCCGACTCGGTCGCCCATGAGGTGCTGCTCTGCGTGCAGACCGGCGCAACCCTTGCCGACCCGGCGCGCTTCCGGTTCGAGGCGGACAGCTTCTACCTCAAGTCGCCAGCGGAGATGCGGTCACTGTGGGCCGAGCTGCCGGAGGCCTGTGAGAACACGTTGCGGATCGCCGAGCGGGCCGACGTCACCCTGCCCGACGGGGGTCGTCTGCTTCCTCGGTTCCCGTTGCCCGACGGCGAAACCGAAGAGTCCTGGTTCCGAGCCGAAGTGGCCCGCGGCCTCGACCGGCGGACCAACGGACGCCCGAGCGACGAGCAGCGCCGCCAGGTTGCCTTCGAGACCGGTGTCATCCTCGAGATGGGCTTCCCGGCCTATTTCCTCATCGTCGCCGACCTCGTCCGCTATGCCCGGGTGAACGGTATCCGGGTCGGCCCCGGGCGCGGGTCCGCGGCCGGCTGCATGGTTGCGTGGTGCCTCGGCATCACCGAGCTAGACCCGATGCGGCACGGACTGATCTTCGAACGGTTCCTAAATCCCGAGCGGGTCTCCATGCCGGACATCGACATGGACTTCGACGACCGGCGCCGTGGGGACATGATCCGCTACGCGACCGAAACCTACGGCGAAGACCGGGTCGCGCAGATCGTCACCTTCGGCACGATCAAGGGTCGCCAGGCGATTCGCGACTCCGCCCGGGTCCTCGGCTTTCCCTACGCCGCCGGCGACCGGCTGTCGAAACTGTTGCCGTCGCCGGTCATGGGCCGGGAGATGTCGTTGGCCGACTGCTTCACCGAGCGGGCTGAGCGCTTCAAAGAGGCCGCGGCGCTGCGGACGGCATTCGAGTCCGAGCCGGACGCGCGCAAGATCCTCGACACGGCCCGCGGACTCGAGGGCCTGAAACGGCAGGCGGGCGTGCACGCCGCGGGTGTCGTGATCTGCCGAGACCCGCTCACCGACCACGTCCCGGTCTGGCGTCGCGAAGCGGACGGCGCGGTGATCACCCAGTTCGACATGGGGACGTGCGAGAAGCTCGGGCTGCTCAAGATGGACTTCCTCGGGCTGAGCACCCTCACCGTGCTCGACGACTGCCTGCGCTTCATCGAGGCGAACCGTGGCGAGCAGATCTTGCTCGAGGAGCTGCCGCTCGACAACCCGGAGGCGTACGGCCTGCTCTGCCGAGGTGAGTCGATCGGCGTGTTCCAGTTGGAGGGCGGCCCGATGCGGTCGCTGATGCGCTCGATGCAGCCATCCAACTTCGACGACATCTCCGCGCTCATCGCCTTGTACCGGCCAGGCCCGATGGGCGTGGGCGCGCACATCGACTACGTGGAGCGCAAGCACGGCCGTCGACCCCAGGCGCCGATCCACCCGGAGCTGGCGCAGCCCCTGGCGGATGTGCTCGGCGAAACGTACGGGGTCATCGTGTACCAGGAGCAGGTCATGGCGGCGGCACAGAAGGTGGCCGGATACAGCCTCGGCCAGGCCGACCTGCTCCGGCGGGCCATGAGCAAGAAGAAGAAGTCGATCCTCGACAAGGAGTACCAGCCGTTCGCGGCCGGGATGCACGCGAACGGTTTCAGTGACGGGGCGATCGCGAAGCTGTGGGAGGTGCTCGTCCCGTTCGCCGACTATGCCTTCAACAAGGCGCATTCCGCCGGCTACGGGCTCCTCTCCTACTGGACGGCCTATCTCAAGGCGCGCTACCCGGCTGAGTTCATGGCGGCCCTGCTCACCAGCGTCGAGGACGACAAGGACCGGAGCGCGGTCTACCTGCACGAGTGCCGTCGGATGGGCATCAAGGTGCTTCCCCCGGACGTCAACGAGTCCGACGCGGACTTCACCCCTCGAGGCGGCGACATCCGCTTCGGCCTCTCCGCGATCCGCAACGTCGGCCAGAACGTCGTCGGCTCGCTCATCGGAACCCGCAGAGGGAAGGGCCGTTTCGCCGACTTCGCCGACTTCCTTCGCAAGGTCGAGCCCATCGCCTGCAATAAGAAGGTCGTCGAGTCATTGATCAAGGCCGGAGCCTTCGACAGCCTCGGGCACACGCGACGTGGGTTGCTCCAGATCCATGCCGACGCGCTGGACGCGTGTCTGGAAACGAAGCGGGCGGAGGCAATCGGCCAGTACGACCTGTTCGGTACGGACCCGGCGGAGGGGCCGGCCGGTGGGCTGGCCCCGGACATCGCCATCCCCCTCGGCGAGTGGGACAAGCCGGTCCTGCTCGCCTATGAACGGGAGATGCTCGGCCTGTATGTGTCCGACCATCCGCTGCTGGGTGTCGAGCATCTGCTCGCCGAGGCCGTCGACTGCTCGGTGGCTTCGCTGAGCGCGGAGGGGGCGACCGACGGGCAGATCGTCACCGTCGGCGGGATCATCTCGGCCTTGCAGCGCAAGGTCACGAAGGCTGGTGCCCCCTGGGCGTTGGCGACCCTCGAGGATCTCGAGGGCGCGATCGAGGTCATGTTCTTCCCGGCGTGCTACCAGCAGCTGGGTCACCAGCTGGCCGAGGACACCGTCCTGCTCGTTCGGGGTCGGGTCGATCGTCGGGAGGACGTGCCGAAACTCATCGCGATGGACGTCAGCGTCCCCGACCTGACCCAGGCTCCGCGCGGTCCGGTCGTGATCACCCTGCCGGCCACGCGCTGCACTCCTCCGCTCGTCGATCGGCTCAAGGAGGTGCTCGCCACCCACCCGGGCACGACGGAGGTCAGGCTCCAGCTTCAGGCCGGAGAGAAGGCCACCGTCCTCCGGCTCGACGACCGGCTGCGGGTGAGCCCGACGTCGGCCCTGTTTGGAGATCTGAAGGCGCTCCTCGGCCCGGCTGCGCTCGGCGGGTAGCGTCCCTCGCGGAGGTGCCCGTGTCCGCGCGTCGACTCGCTGTTCTGGCGGGCTCGGTGGCGATCGGCCAGGTCGGGCCGGCCGTCACCTGGCTGGCGCCGGTGCGGCTCGCCGTCTGGCCGCGGCTCGCCGGAATCGGACGGCCCGGACATCTGGCGCTGACCTTCGACGACGGCCCGGACCCCATAGCGACCCCGTTGTTTCTCGCAGAGCTCGATGAGCTCGGTTGGAAGGCAACGTTCTTCGTGCTCGGCGAGCAGGTCCGGCGCTCTCCTCGTTTGCTGGACGAGATCGCCGCGGCCGGTCATGAGATCGGGGTGCACGGCGACGAGCACCGCTACCTCATCGCCCGCACCCCCCGGGCCGCCGCCGACGATCTGCGTCGGGCGCGGGACACGGTGGGGGATCGGTTCGGGCACCCCCCGGTCTGGTTCCGGCCGCCGTACGGCGTGCTGTCCGGGCCGGCTCTCGTCGCAGCTCGCAGGCTCGGTCTGCGCCCTGTGCTCTGGACCGCCTGGGGTCGGGATTGGACGCGCTCGGCTACCCCGCAGTCGGTGCTGGACGAGCTCGGTCGAGGAATCCTGTCCGGCGGCACGGCGGTGCTGCACGACTCCGATTTTCACTCGGCGCCTGGCGCGTGGCGGTCCGCGCTCGGGGCGCTGCGCCCGCTGGCCGAGGAAATGTCGATGCGGCACGTCACCGTCGGCCCGATCGCCGAGCACGGGATCGGCGGTCGGCGCGAGAGATGACGATCTGACGCAACCGGTCGACCGGGCGGGGCGCCGCCGGCAACCGATTCGCCCCGAGCGCAGGGTCGTACCCTGAGTCCGGCCGGCCCCCGGCCGGGGCGAAGGGATGCATGGACGCGAGCTATGAGGTCCGCGGGGTGACCCGCAGTTACCGGGCCCGTGGTCGCGACGCGGTCCTGGCCGTGGACCGGGTGGATCTCGACATCGGGCCGGGTGAGGTTTTCGGGCTTCTGGGCCCCAACGGTGCGGGCAAGACGACGCTGGTTCGGATGCTCATGGGCCTCGCCCCGCCGGACACCGGGTCGATCAAGCTGTTCGGAACGGACATCGCCGGCCGGCCGCAACTCGCGAGCGGCTGGGCCGCTTACCTCGCGCAGGACGAGCTCGCCCTCGACGAGCTCACCGTCGGGCGTGCGGTCGAGACCACCGGCCGGTTGCGCGGCCTGTCCCGGCGGGCTGCGCTCACCGAGACCGCAGAACTGCTCGACGAGCTCGGGCTCACGGATCTCGCCGGTCGGACCCTGCGCCGGCTCTCCGGCGGGCAGCGCCGACTCGCCGGGGTCGCCACGGCCCTCGCGGCGCGCCGGCCCGTCCTCGTGCTCGACGAGCCGACGACCGGCCTCGACCCCACCGGCCGCCGCGCCGTCTGGCTCGCGCTGGAACGTCGGCGGGCCGAGTCGGGCACGACGGTCGTGCTGGTCACGCACAACGTGCTGGAGGCCGAGACGGTTCTCGATCGCGTCGCCGTCTTGGACCGGGGCCGGGTGATCGCTTGCGATTCGCCGGGTCGGCTCAAGGCCGCGCTGAGCAGCGAGGTTCGGCTCGACCTGATCTGGCGGCATGACCCCCCGAGGGAGGACGCCACCGTGCTGCAACTCGCGGCCGGGGCGGTGATCGCCGGCCGGCGATGGAGCACCCGGTTGGCGCAGTCGGAGGCGGGCGCGGCGCTGGCCGCTCTGCTTGCCGGGCCGGCCTTCGAGGCACTCGACGATTTCACTCTGGCGACGCCGAGCCTCGAGGACGTCTACCTGTCGCTCGGCGGTCGTGACGACGACCTGGAGCGGGTGTGAGTAGCACCCGCGTCGCGGGGCTGGCCACGGCGCCCCGGACGGGTAGCCCGCCCCGGGCCGGCGGCCCGGGGCTGATCGCGGGAACCGCGGCGGTCTATGCCGGGCAGCTGTCCCGGGCGCGGGCCGCCCGCGCACCGCTGCTGTTCGTGGCGACCCTTCAGTCCTTGGGCATCCTGGTGCTGGTCCGCGGCTTCGTCGACCGGTCGAATGAGTTGACGAGGCAGGGCATCGTCGCCGGGGCCACGGTCCTGGTGGTCGCTTTCGTTGCCCTCAACCTGCTCGCTCAGCGCTTCGGCGCACTGCGGGCCGGCCGCGGCTTCGACTACTACGCCGCCCTGCCCGTCCCGCCAGCCGCCGTCGTGCTCGGCACGGCGGCCAGCTATGCCACCTTCACGGTGCCAGGGGCGGCCGTGACCGCGGTTGCCGGTGCGCTGCTCTACGGTCTGCCGCTTGGTCATCTGTGGTTCGTGTTCCCTGCGGTGGTGTTCGCCGGGGCCGCCCTGGCCGGTTTGGGTGCCTTCCTGGGCCTGGTGTTGCCCCGTCCCGAACTGGCGACCCTGGCCGGTCAGCTCGGCATGACGATCGTGCTCTTCCTGGGCATCTACCCGGCGCACCGGCTGCCCGGAGCACTGCAGGCGGTCCGGGCGGCCGTCCCGTCGACGTACGCCGTGGACGCGCTCGCCGGGTCCTTTCTGCGCAGTCCGGATTGGGTGGGCATCGGCGGGCACCTCGCCGGCTGCGCTGCGGTCGCGGTGGTGGCTCTCACCGCGGCGACCTGGGCGTTCCGGCGGGCCACGTTGCGCTGACGGTCGCGCCAGGCAGCGGCCCGGCCCCGGACCAGAACCCGACGAGGATTCCGTAGGTGAGAACCGCCGCGAACGCCCACCCGACGTAGACCGGCTCGGCGGTCACCCCGACGTAGTGGTGCAGCCCGTACCCGACGATCTTGATGCTGGTCGAGACCGGCCGAGCGTCTTCGAGGGTGCTCAGCCGGACCCGGGCTCCCACCCGATCGGCGATCAGCGCGGCGAGGATGCCCCCGCCGGCGAGACCGGCGGCGACCCCGGGCCCGCGATAGCGGGTGAACGAGTAGGCGACGACGCCGCACGAGATGCCGACCAGGAGGCTGGCGAGCAGGAAGTAGCCGTCGGCCGCGAAGAAGGCGTTGTTCTCCCCGAACCCGTCGAGGACCTTGGGGGAGATCGCCGCCCAGAACAGCCCGAGCGGGGCACCGAGCAGCACGAGGACGGCCACGGTGACCGCGCCGGCGGCGACTTCGAGACGGAGCTGCACGGTGCCATCCAACCAGTCGGCCCCGGATGAGCTGCCTCGCTTAGGCTGGTGGCTCGCCGGCGCAGAACAGGGGAGGGTCCGTGCTGTCCCGGATCGATCTGCGCCGCGGTGCTGCTGCCGCGGACCGTGCGGCCCTCCGGCACCTGTTGCCGCGGGCCGTGATCGACGTCGCGGGCGCGGTCGACGAGGTGCGCCCGGTGCTTGCCGCGGTGCGTGACCGGGGGGCCGCCGCGGTGCGCGAGTTCACCCTCCGCTTCGACGGGGTCGACGTCTGCGATCCTCGGGTGCCTCCCCAAGCCCTGGCGGCCGCGCTAGCCGGCCTGGCTCCGGCGGTCCGTTCGGCGCTGGTCGAGGCCGCCGACCGGGCCCGCCGGGTGCACCTGGCCCAGGTCCCGGCCGACCTGACCGTGGAGGTGGCCGAAGGCGGCCTGGTGAGCGAACGTTGGCTGGCGGTCGGCCGGGTCGGGCTCTACGTCCCCGGCGGCCTCGTCGCGTACCCGTCGTCGGTCGCGATGAACGTCGTGCCCGCGCAAGTCGCCGGGGTTGGCTCGCTGGCGGTCGCGTCGCCACCGCAGGCGGCCCACGGCGGCCTGCCGCACCCCACGGTGCTGGCGGCCTGCGCGTTGCTCGGGGTGGAGGAGGTCTACGCGGTCGGCGGCGCGCAGGCGATCGCGATGTTCGCCTACGGCCTCCCCGACTTGGGGGTGCCGGCGGTCGACGTGGTCACCGGTCCGGGGAATGTCTTCGTGGCGGCGGCCAAGCGGGTGGTCCGCGGGATGGTCGGGATCGACTCCGAGGCCGGGCCTACCGAGATCGCGATCCTGGCCGATGACTCGGCGCCCGCCCCGATCGTGGCCGCTGACCTGGTCGCCCAGGCCGAGCACGATCCGCTCGCCGCTTGCCTACTCGTGACGCCCTCTGCTGCGCTCGTTGAAGCCGTAGAGATCGAACTCACCCGTCAGGTCGCCGCTACCCGGCACCGGGAACGGGTCGAGGCCGCGTTGGCCGGCCAGTCCGCCGCCGTTCTCGTCGGCGACCTGGATGCCGGCTTGGCGGTGGTGGACGCCTGGGCGCCGGAGCACCTGGAGATCCTCACCCGCGACCCGGCAACGGTGGCCGCCAGGGTGCGCAACGCCGGGGCGATCTTCGTCGGTCCGTACACGCCGGTGTCGCTCGGCGACTACCTCGCGGGGTCCAACCACGTCCTGCCGACCGGTGGGACCGCTCGCTACGCCTCAGGATTGTCGGTGCACACCTTCCTGCGCTGTGTGCATGTCGTCGACTACACCCGCGATGCCCTGGCCGCGGCCGCCCCCCACATCCGGGCCCTCGGCGGTGCGGAGGAGCTCGCCGCGCACGTCGAAGCCGTGGAGGTGCGTCTGCGGTGAGCGATCTCGAGGATCTTCCGGTCCGGGCCGACCTGCGAGCCCGCACTCCCTACGGGGCGCCGCAGCTGGACGTTCCGGTGCGGCTCAACACGAACGAGAACCCGTACCCACCGCCGCCCGGCCTGGTCGAGGACCTCCAGCGGGCGGTGCTCGCCGCTGCCGTCGGACTCAACCGCTACCCCGATCGCGAGGCGGTGGCGCTACGGACCGGCCTCGCCGGCTACCTCGGCCCGCAATTCCGGCTCGAGCAGGTGTGGGCGGCGAACGGATCGAACGAGATCCTCCAGCAGCTGCTCCAAGCCTTCGGCGGCCCGGGCCGCACCGTGCTCGGCTTCGAACCGTCCTACGAGATGCACCGCCGGATCGCCGAAACCACCGGAACTGCCTGGCTGGCGGTACCGAGAGCGGCCGACTTCACGATCGACGTCGACACCGCGGTGCGGGCGCTCCGCGAGCACGATCCCGACGTCGTCTTCGTCTGCTCACCGAACAACCCGACCGGAGCGGCCGTCGACCCGTCCGTCATCGAGGCCATCTACGCCTCGACCCGCGGGGTGCTGGTCGTGGACGAGGCCTATGCCGAATTCTCCGCGCGTCCTTCCGCTCTCGGGTTGCTCCCCGGCCGCCCCCGGCTGGTCGTCACCCGCACGATGTCGAAGGCCTTCGCATTCGCCGGGGCCCGGCTGGGCTACCTGGCGGCCGACCCGGCGGTAATCGAGGCGATTCGGCTGGTCCGGCTGCCCTACCACCTGTCCGCCCTCACCCAGGCGGCGGCGCTCGCCGCGCTGCGCCACGCGGACGCCACCTTGGCGACCGTGGCGCAGGTCCGGCACAATCGAGACCGGATGATCGCCGGCCTTGTCGCAGCCGGCTACGAGGTTGCGCCCTCGGACGCGAACTTCATCCTGGTCGGCAGATTCGCCGATACGGCGGCGAGCTGGCAGGCTCTGCTCGATCGCGGGATCCTCGTCCGTGACTTCGGGCTGCCCGGCTGGTTGCGGATCACCGCCGGTCTGCCGCGGGAGATCGATGCGGTGCTCGCCGCCCTCGAGGAGCGCAGATGACCCGTCATGCCGCAGTGGAGCGGTCGACCGCCGAGTCGACCGTGCGCGTCGAGCTCGACCTGGACGGCGCCGGCCGGGTGGAGGTCGCGACCGGGGTCCCGTTCTTCGACCACATGCTGTCTCAGCTGGGCCGCCATGGCGGCTTCGACCTGGTGGTTCGCTCCGCCGGTGACCTGCACGTCGACGCTCACCACACCGTGGAGGACACGAGCCTCGCCCTCGGCCAGGCCCTGCGTGAGGCGCTCGGCGACAAGGCCGGGATCCGTCGGTTCGGAGACGCGTTGGTCCCGCTCGACGAGACCCTCGTCCAGGTTGCCGTGGACCTGTCCGGCCGGCCCTACTGCGTCCACGAGGAACCCGAGCTCGTGGAGCTCATCGGCACCTACGACACCACGCTCACCCGGCACGTGTGGGAGTCCCTCGCCGGCTCCGCCCAGATCTGCCTGCACGTCCGTGTCCTCGCCGGGCGCAACGCACACCACGTCGCCGAAGCGCAGTTCAAGGCGGTCGCCCGGGCCCTGCGGAGCGCGGTAGCTGTCGACCCTCGGGTGGTCGGTGTGCCGAGCACCAAGGGCGTCCTGTGACCAGGCCGTCGTGAGCCGACCGACGGTGGTCGTGCTCGACTACGGCTCGGGCAACCTGCGTTCCGCCGAGCGGGCGCTCGACCGGGTCGGCGCGGACGTCACGGTGACGGCGGATCAGGACGCGGTCGCCGCCGCCGACGGTCTCGTCGTCCCCGGTGTCGGCGCGTTCGCGGCATGCATGGACGGGATCGAGCGGACCGGAAGCGACCGGGCGATCCGGTCCCGGCTGGACGCGGGCCGGCCGGTATTCGGGATTTGCGTCGGGCTCCAGATCCTGTTCGGGCTGGGGGTGGAGCACGGGGCGCGCCGCCCCGGCCTCGGGGTGTTCGACGGTACGGTGCGCCAGCTGCTCGCCCCGATCCTTCCGCACATGGGCTGGAACACCGTCGAACCACCGGTGGGCTCAGCCCTGTTCGCAGGCGTCGAATCCGAACGCTTCTACTTCGTCCACTCCTTCGCGGCCCTGGAGGCCCTCGGCGCGCAGGTGACCTGGTCCACCCACGGCGAGCGTTTCGTCGCCGCGGTCGAAGCCGGGCCGGTCACCGGAACCCAGTTCCATCCCGAGAAGTCGGCCGACGCCGGGGCCGGCGTGCTAGCCAATTGGGTGGGCAGTCTGTCGTGAGCTTCGAGCTGTTGCCGGCCGTCGACGTCGCCGGCGGCCGGGCCGTGCGGCTCGTCCAGGGCGCCGCCGGCAGTGCGACCGAGTACGGGGATCCGCTCGAGGCCGCTCTGGCGTGGCAGCGCGACGGCGCTCGATGGATTCACCTGGTCGACCTGGACGCGGCGTTCGGTCGGGGATCGAACGCCACCCTGCTCGCGGACATCGTGGCGCAGGTCGAGGTGGCGGTCGAGCTGTCCGGCGGTATCCGCGACGACGCCTCGCTGGCTTCGGCCCTGGCCACCGGCGCGGCTCGGGTCAACGTCGGCACGGCGGCTCTCGAGGACCCGGATTGGCTACGGGCGGCGATCGCCCGAGTGGGGGATCGGGTCGCCGTCGGATTGGATGTGCGCGGGACGACGCTTTCCGGCCGCGGGTGGACGCGCCCGGGCGGGGAGCTCTTCGAGGTCCTCGAGCGGCTCGACCGCGACGGTTGCGCCCGCTACGTCGTCACCGACGTCCGCCGGGACGGGACGCTGACCGGCCCGAACCTCGAATTGCTGCGCAGCGTCTGCGCCGCGACCGACCGGCCGATCGTCGCCAGCGGCGGGATCGCGAGCCTCGACGACCTGCGGGCGGTTCGATCGATCCGCGGGATCGAAGGGGTGATCGTCGGCAAGGCGCTCTACGCGGGCGCGTTCACACTTGCGCAGGCGCTCGCGGCGGTCGCGTCGTGAGCCTCGCCGTCCGGGTGATCCCATGCCTCGACGTCGATGGCGGCCGGGTCGTCAAGGGCGTGAACTTCGTGGACCTCGTCGACGCGGGGGACCCGGTGGAGATGGCCCGGGTCTACAACCGCGAGGGCGCCGACGAACTGGTGTTTCTCGACATCACCGCCTCCAGCGTCGGGCGCGATCCCATCTTTAACGCCGTGGCCCGCACTGCGGAAGCCGTATTCATCCCCCTCACCGTCGGTGGGGGCGTGCGCAGCGTGGCCGACGCCGATCGGTTGCTGCGGGCCGGCGCGGACAAGGTCGGGGTCAACACGGCGGCGGTCGAGCGGGCGGCCCTCCTCTCCGAGTTGGCCGAACGCTTCGGAGCGCAATGCGTCGTGCTTTCCGTCGACGCCCGCCGGGGCCCGACGGCGAGCGGGTTCGAGGTGACGACGCACGGCGGGCGCCGCGGAACGGGCCTCGACGCGGTCGCCTGGGCCGCGCAGGGCGCGGCGCTGGGGGCCGGCGAGATCTTGCTCAACTCGATGGACGCCGACGGCACCCGGGCCGGTTTCGACCTCGAGTTGATCTCCGCGGTCCGGGGTGTCGTGCACGTGCCGCTCATCGCCAGCGGTGGCGCGGGCACCGCCGAGGACTTCCCGGCTGCGGTCCGGGCCGGCGCCGACGCGGTGCTTGCCGCGAGCGTGTTCCACTTCGGTGTTCTGCGGATCGCGCAGGTCAAGAGCGCACTCGCGGCTGCGGGGCTGCCGGTTCGCCGCTGAGCTCGTGGCGTCAGCCCAGGGCGGATCCGAGCTGGCTACAGGCGGGTGCCGGCTGCTGCCAGGAAGGGTTGAGGCTCAGCGGCAGGGTCGGGACCTGCCACGGCGAGGCGGCCGCTCGGATCACCTGCTCGACTTCCGACCTCCAGCGGAAGCCCGGCACGGTGCCGTCCCGGAGGAAGGCGGCGGTGAGCTTGGCCACCGCCGGCTCGGCGAACAGGGTGCCGTGGAAGGCGACGACCACGGCGGACGGGATGGCGAGGTCCGGTCCGTACGGGGCCCCGACGGCGTCGGCGAGCGGGATGAGCGCCAGCTGGCGGACCCCGGGGATCTGGCAGGAGACCAAACCGCGGACGAGTGGCCCCTGGTCCTCGATCGAGCGGATGAGTGGCCCGTCGGCGGTGAGGTTCAGCGGTGTCGTCACGTCGAGGCCCTTCAGCAGCGCCCTGGCGCCGGCGCCGCCGACCAGCCCCCAACCGGGCGTGTTCGGTGGCGGGAAGTAGACCCGGGCCGGGTCGATGAGCGGGCTGAGCAGGACGAGCGCGCGCACCGGGGCGCCCGGGTCGCTGGCTAGGTAGGCCTTGGCGGCGAGGGCCCCCTCGCTTTCGGCGACGATGCTGACTTTCTGGCCGGAGTGGCCGGCGAGGGCGTCGACCTGTGCGGACAGCAGCCGGACGAGCTGGGGCAGCGTGCGCTGGGTGTCGCCCGAGGTGTAGGGCAACGGCCGCTGGTCCGGGCCGAGCCCGCGGTATGAGAACCGCCGGACCTCGAAGCCCGGCCCGAGGTCGAACCGGGCCTTGCCGTCCCACTTCGTCGCGAAGCCGGCCATGACGAGGACCAGCCGCCCGGGGGCCCGGCTGGATACCGCGGGCCCGAGGGTGCCACCCGGCCGGCCGCGTCGGCTGTGCCCGTTGTGCACCATCACCGTGACCACGCCGACGACCAGGGCGAGGGATGCCGCCAGGGCGACCGGGGCCACCGGGGCGAATCGCACCCGGCGCCGGCCGGTGACCACGGCGGGCACGAGGCGGAGCCACGCGAACCCGTTGAATGCTCCACCGGCTGCGACCCACAGGACCGCCGCCGGCGAGCTGGCCGCGACCGCGAGACCTCCGGTCACGGTCATGACGAGCAGGCTCGCTCCGGCCCATCCGACTGCGGCCAGCGCCGGAGCCCGGCGCCACCACGAGGTGGCACTCCCATGCGCCGTCACGAGACAGATCGCGATCACCGCCGGGAACGCGCCGAGGAAGAACCACGACACCGAGACGACGGCCATCCCGAACAGCAGGCTGGCGAACGGGAAGAGCAGCACACCGGTGACCAACGTGATCGACAGCGATCGGAGCAGCAGGGAGCGCCAGGAGGGAGCCGCCCGCCCGGCCGGCCAGGCCAGCCGGACGCAGGCCGCGGTGAACACCGTGCGCACGACGAGCAGGGCCCCCAGCTCGAATCCGAACGTCGTCCACGAGTCGGTGAACACGAGCAGCCAGCGCAGGTCGTGGAACACGCCGATCGGTGCAAGTCCACTCACCTGGGGGGCCAGGGCGATCGCCGCCGCGGGCCCGAGCAGGACGACGAGCAACGCCTCGACGACGGCCGCGGCGACGCACAGCGCGATCAGCGCCTGCCCCCGGCTCACCCGCGTTCGCGGTTCGGACCGCCCTCGGGTCGGCGTCAGTTGTCCCCTCCCCGGCTCGGGTGGTGGCGCTCCCGGGACACAATGGTGCGGTGTCCGTTGAATCTTCGGTTCCCCCCGCCCGCCCGTCGAACCTCGATCCGGAGATCGCCGTTCGGCTCAAGCGGGACCGTGATGGCCTCTTTCCCGCGGTCGCCCAGCAGTACGACACCGGCGAAGTGCTCATGGTCGGTTGGATGGATGACGAAGCCCTGCACCGCACCCTCACGACCGGTCGAGCGACCTACTGGTCTCGTAGTCGCCGAGCGTACTGGGTCAAGGGGGAGACCTCCGGGCACCAGCAGTGGGTAAAGGCCGTGGCGCTCGACTGCGATGCCGACACCGTGCTGGTCCGGGTGGATCAGGTCGGCGCCGCCTGTCACACCGGGGACCGGACGTGCTTCGACCGGCAGGTGCTCGAAGCCACCGTCGGCGCCCCGTGACATCAGGCGTGATCAGCCCGACCCGGGAGCAGTTCCGGGCCGCCTGGGCCACCGCACCGGTCGTGCCCGTCACGCGCGCACTGCTCGCCGACGGCGAGACCCCGGTCGGGGTCTATCGCAAACTGTCGGCGAGCCGCCCGGGCACCTTCCTCCTGGAATCGGCGGAGCACGGCGGTGTCTGGTCCCGCTATTCCTTCATCGGGGTCCGCTCGCCGGCGACGCTCACCGTCCAGGACGGCCGGGCATGCTGGCTGGGCACCCCCCCGGCCGGCGTCCCCCTCGACGGCGACCCGTTGGAGGTGCTTCGCCGGACCGTGACCGCGTTGCGGTCCCCCAGGTCGCCCGGCCTCCCCCCGCTCACCGGTGGGCTGGTCGGCTTCCTCGGCTACGACGTCGTGCGCCGGCTCGAGCGGCTGCCGGAGCACGCCGAAGCGGACCTGCCGATCCCGGAGATCATGTTGTTGCTGGCGGCGGACCTGGCGGTGCTCGACCACACCGACGGCTCGCTGATGCTCATCGCCAACGTCGTGCCTGGGGCACCATCCGCCGACGCGGGCTACGACGACGCCGTCGAGCGACTGGAACGGATGACGGCCGATCTTCGCCAGCCGTCCCCGTCCACGGTGGCCGCCCTGAGTCCGAGCGGCCTGCCGGAGCACTCGACGAACATGTCGAGACAGCAGTTCCTCGACGCCGTCCGGACCGCGAAGGAGCACATTTTCGCGGGCGACATCTTCCAGGTGGTCCTGAGCCAGCGTTTCGCGGCGCCCACGGCGGCCGACGCGTTCGACATCTACCGGGTCCTGCGTGCGTCGAACCCGAGTCCCTACATGTATCTGTTGCGCTTCGGGGACCTCGACGTGGTCGGCTCCTCACCGGAGGCGCTGGTCAAGGTGACCGCGGGTCGGGCGCTGCTCCACCCGATCGCCGGCACCCGGCCGCGCGGCGCCACCCCCGAGGCGGACGCCCTCCTGGCCACCGAGCTGCTGGCCGACCCCAAGGAACGCAGCGAGCACGTCATGCTCGTGGACCTCGGCCGCAACGACCTGGGGCGGGTCTGTCGTCCGGGCAGTGTCGACGTCGTCGACTTCATGAGCGTCGAGCGGTACTCGCATGTGATGCACCTGGTGTCGACCGTCGTCGGCGAGGTCCGCCCCGACCTCACCTCGCTCGACGTCCTGGAGGCCTGCTTTCCGGCGGGAACGCTCTCCGGCGCCCCGAAGGTCCGGGCGATGGAGATCATCGAGGAGCTCGAACCGACCCGGCGCGGCGTGTACGGCGGCGCGATCGGCTACTTCGACGTCGGCGGCGATCTGGATACCGCGATCGCGATCCGGACAGCGGTGCTGCGCGAAGGGGTCGCCTACGTCCAGGCCGGCGCGGGGATCGTCGCCGACTCGGATCCGGATTCCGAGGACGACGAGTCGCGGCGGAAGGCGGCGGCGGTGTTGGCGGCGGTGAGTGCGGCCGAGGCCCTGACCGGCGCGCCAGCGCCGCGGGCGTGAGCGCCCGGCGGGGCCAGGCCGTCGCGGTCGTCGGCGCGCTGTTCGGGGCTGCGCTGCTCGTCATCTCCGCCGGCCGGCCCTGGGGCGGCACGGCGGCCCATGCCGGCCTGTCGGTGTCCAGCCCGACCGGGCACGATCGCAGTGCCGTGCCCGACGTGTGCGGTCTGATCGCCCTGCCGGCGGCCGCGTTGCTTCTCGCGCTGCGCCGGGTCGGACGGATCCTCGTCGGCGCGGTGCTGGTCATGGCCGGTGCCGGTGCCCTCGCCGCCGTTGTCCACGTCCTTGGTTACCCGCGGCCGAATGCCTGGCCGGCCGTCGCCATCGCCGGAGGCTTGTTCGTCGCCGGAGCGGGGCTCACCGCGGTCGCGTTCGGTCGGCGCTGGCACGGCCTGTCCGAACGCTACGCTGCCGCCGGCGCCCGATCGGGGCCGGCCGGCCGGGATCCCGAGCTGTCCGCTTGGGATGCCCTCGACCGGGGAGAAGACCCGACGCTGACCTGATCCGAACATCGACTTCACCGGCTTCTGCCGTGGGCTGGACGAAGATGACTTCAGCGGCGGGCCGAGGGGGCGACGTGGTCGAAGGCAAGGGACTCGTCCTGGTCATCGAGGACGAGCGGGCGATCGCGGACCTCGAGCGGCTCTATCTGACCCGGGAGGGTTTCGGGGTTCATGTGGAGGCCGACGGCCGGGCCGGGCTGGCTGCCGCGCGCAAGCTGCACCCGGTCGCGATCGTTCTCGACGTCGGGCTGCCGGAACTCGACGGCACCGAGGTGTGCCGGCGGCTGCGGGCCGACGGCGACTGGACGCCCATCCTGTTCGTCACCGCCCGGGACGACGAGGTGGACCGGGTACTCGGTCTCGAGCTGGGCGCGGACGACTACATAACCAAGCCGTTCAGCCCGAGGGAGCTCGTGGCCCGGGTCAAGACCGTGCTTCGACGGGGCACCGGCACGGATGAGCGCGTGCTGACGGTCGGCGCGGTCAGTCTCGAGCCGTCCCGCCGCCGGGTCGTGGCGGCCGGCGCCGAGGTCGTGCTGACCAGCACCGAGTTCGACCTGTTGGCTTTCCTGCTCCGCCGTCCCGGCCGGGTGTACTCGCGCGAGCAACTGCTCTCCGAGGTCTGGGGGTACGAGGCGGCGGCTGGCACCCGCACCGTCGACGTCCACGTGGCCCAGTTGCGGGCCAAGCTCGGGGAGGCCAGTCCGATCCGAACGTTGCGTGGGGTGGGCTACGCCGCGGGTGACTGAGCCCTCGCCGCGCCGGTCCGGACTCGCCGTCCGGATCGCCGTCGTGACCACGGCCGTCGCGCTCGTCACCGTGGTCATCAGCGGCCTCGTTTCGAACCGCCTGGTGCACAGCGCCGCCGAAACCCAGGAGCTCAAGACGCTGTCCCGGCTGGCTTCGGTGGCCGCCGCGGCCGCCGAGGCGGCTCCCGGCACGGCCGGCTCCGCCCTCGATCGGGTGCTCGCCAACACCCGGGTGGAGAGCGGCCTCGGAATCCACTTCCTGCGGGTCGACGCGCTCGGGCTGACCCCGACCCGGCTCAACCCGAGACATGTCACGGCGCTGCCGGCCGCCCTGCTTGCCCAGGCCGCCGCCGGCCAGACGTTCGAGACGACCACCCAGTTCCGGGGCGCGCTCTTCCTGGTGGCGGGCTACCCGGTCGCGAGTGCCTCCGGTGGTGACTACCTGGTCCTCGAACCGGCGAGCGCGGTTTCCCAGGTGAGCCAGCCGGTCGGCCGGCGGCTGCTCGTCGCCTTGGCGATCGGGCTCGCCGTCGCTGCCGCCGCCGGCGTGCTGCTGGCCCGTCGGCTGGCCCGGCCGCTCCAGCATGCGGCCGGCGCGGCGCATCGGCTGGCGGCCGGCGACCGGGACATCCGGCTGGTCGCGGAGGGCCCGGCCGAGGTCGCCGAGGTCTCCGACGCCCTGAACTCCCTGGCCGGCGCGCTCGCGACGAGCGAGGCCCGGCAGCGGGAGTTCCTCCTCTCGGTGTCGCATGAGCTGCGGACCCCGCTGACGTCGATCAAGGGCTACGCCGAGGCGCTGGCCGACGGGGTCGTCCCCGCGCCGGAGCTCGCGGCGACCGGCGCCACCGTGCTGGCCGAATCGGCCCGGCTCGAGCGGCTGGTCTCCGACCTGCTGGACCTGGCCCGGCTCGGGGCCGACGACTTCCGGATCGACCTGGCGCAGGTGGACCTAGGCGAGGTCCTGCACCAGGCCGAGGCGGTGTGGGTCCGGCGATGCGCGAAGGAGCAGGTCGAGTTGCGCACCGAGTTCCCCGCCGGGCCGCTGCTGGCGACGACCGACGCCACCCGGGTCCGGCAGATCCTCGACGGGCTCGCCGAGAACGCGCTGCGGGTCGCCCCGCGCGGCGCACCGATCGTGCTCGCGCTTCGGCCGGAACGTCAGCAGGCGGTGCTCGAGGTGCGCGACGGGGGCCCCGGCCTCACCGACGACGACCTCGCGGTCGCCTTCGAGCGCTCGGCGCTCTACGACCGCTACCGCGGGGTGCGCCGGGTGGGGACCGGGGTCGGGCTGGCCCTCGTCGCGGGGCTGGCCGCCCGGCTGGGCGGCACCGTCGAGGCAGGGCACGCCGCCGAGGGCGGCGCACGGTTCACCGTCCGACTGCCGCTGGCCACGGTCGACGGAACCCCCGCTCGGCGGTAGGTCCCTACACCCGCCGCCGGACGCCGGACGCCAACGCCTCGGCCAACCCGTGGACGCCGTCCACCCCTGCCTCGTCCAGGCAGCGGACGAAGGCCGAGCCGACGATCACCCCGTCCGCGTAGCCGGCCACCTCGGCCGCCTGCTCGGCGTTGCTCACCCCGAGCCCGACGGCCACCGGAAGGCTGACGAGCGCCTTGGCCCGCGCGACGAGTTCCGGGGCCCGCGCGCTCACCCGCTCCCGCGCCCCGGTCACGCCCATCGTGGAGGCGGCGTAGATGAAGCCCCGGCCGGTCGCCCCGACCCGGCGGATCCGGTCGTCGCTCGACGAGGGGGCGACGAGGAACACCGGATCGAGCCCGTGTTTCTCGGCCGCGGCCAGCCACGGGCCGGCCTCCTCGGGGGTGAGGTCCGGGGTGATCATGCCCGACCCGCCGGCCGCCGCGAGCGCCGCCGCGAACCGCTCGACCCCGTATCGCTCGATCGGATTCCAGTAGGTCATGACGAGGACCGGCGCGCCGGCCGACGCGACGGCCTCGACGGTGGCCAGCACGTCGCTCACGCGGGTGCCACCGGCGAGGGCCCGGTCGACCGCGGCCTGGATCACCGGCCCGTCTATCAGCGGGTCGGAGTAGGGCAGCCCCACCTCGACCACGTCGACGCCCCCCTCGACCATCGCCCGCATCGCGGCGACCGCGGTGTCGACCGCCGGGAACCCGGCCGGGAGGTATCCGACGAGAACCGCCCGGCCGTCCCGGGCCGCGTTCGCGAATACCTCGGCGACGCGCCCGGTCACTCCTCCGCCAACCCGAACCAGGCGGCCGCGGTGTCGACATCCTTGTCACCGCGGCCGGAGCAGCTGACGAGGACCGCGGACCCCGGACCGAGTTCGCGTGCGACGCCGCACGCCCCGGCGACGGCGTGCGCGGTTTCGATCGCGGCCAGGATGCCCTCGGTCCGGGCCAGCCGGCTGAAGGCGTCCATCGCGGCGGCGTCGTCGATCGCGATGTAGCGGGCCCGACCGGTGTCCCGGAGCCACGCGTGCTCCGGGCCGACCCCCGGATAGTCGAGGCCGGCCGAGACCGAGTGGGTCGGGCTGGTCTGCCCGTCCCCGTCCTGGAGCAGGTAGGACCGGGCCCCGTGCAGCACGCCCGGGGAACCGGCCACGAGGGTGGCCGCGTGCTGCCCGGAACGCACCCCGGCGCCGCCGGCTTCGCAGCCGACCAGCGCCACGCCCTCGTCAGCGAGGAAGGGATGGAAGATGCCGATCGAGTTCGAGCCGCCGCCGACGCAGGCGACCACCGCGTCGGGCAGCCGGCCCAGGCGGTCCAGGCACTGGGCGCGGGCCTCGACGCCGATCACCCGCTGGAAGTCGCGCACCATCATCGGGAACGGGTGCGGGCCCACCACCGAGCCGATCACGTAGTGCGTCGTCTCGACGTTCGTGACCCAGTCCCGCATCGCCTCGTTGATCGCGTCCTTGAGGGTCTTCGAGCCGGTGTGCACCGGGACCACCTCGGCCCCGAGCAGGCGCATCCGGGCGACGTTCAGCGCCTGCCGGCGGGTGTCCTCCTCACCCATGTAGACGACGCACTCCAGGCCGAGCAGGGCGGCGGCGGTCGCCGTCGCCACCCCGTGCTGCCCGGCCCCGGTCTCGGCGATCACCCGGGGCTTGCCCATCCGCTGCGTGAGCAGCGCCTGGCCGAGCACGTTGTTGATCTTGTGCGAGCCGGTGTGGGCGAGGTCCTCCCGCTTGAGCAGGATCCGCGCGCCACCGGCATCCGCCGAAAGCCGCCGGGCATCGGTCAGCGGGGTCGGCCGTCCCGCATAGGTCGAGAGCAGGTCGTCGAGGCGGGCGGTGAACTCGGGGTCCTCCCGGGCCGCGGCGTACGCCGCGGTGAGCTCGTCCAGGGCGGCGATCAGGGCTTCCGGGACGAATCGACCGCCGTAGTGGCCGAAATGGCCGTCCCGGTCCGGCAGCTGCCCGGCGCCGGCGGTCACGGCGCGGTGTGTCGGGCCGCCGGATGCGCTCCGGCGGTGACCAGGTCGGCGACTGCCTGCCGCGGGTCCTTGCCGGTGACCAGTCCCTCGCCGACGAGGACGGCGTCGGCGCCCACGGCCGCGTAGGCGAGCAGATCGTGCGGCCCGCGGATCCCCGATTCGGCGACCTTGACCGCGCTGTCCGGCAGCAGGGGCGCAAGCTCGGCGAAACGGCTCCGGTCGACCTCCAGGGTGCGTAGGTCGCGCGCGTTGACGCCGATGACCCGCGCCCCGGCGTCGATCGCCCGGGCGACCTCGTCGGCGTCGTGAACCTCGACCAGGGGGACCATGCCGAGGCTCTCGGTCCGCTCCACCAGCGCGACCAGGGCGTTCTGCTCGAGCGCCGCGACGATCAGCAGCACGAGGTCGGCACCGTGCGCCCGGGCCTCCCACACCTGGTAGGCCGTGACGACGAAGTCCTTGCGGAGCAGGGGGGTGTCGACGGCCGCGCGGATCGCGTCGAGGTCGGCGAGGCTCCCGGCGAAACGTCGCTCCTCGGTCAACACGCTGATGACATGAGCCCCGCCGGCCGCGTAGTCGCGAGCGAGGGCCGCCGGGTCGCCGATCGACGCGAGCGCGCCCCGGGAGGGACTGGCCCGCTTGACCTCGGCGATCACGGCGATCCCCGGCTGCCGCAGCGCAGACATCGCGTCCCGGGCGCTCGGCTGCCGGCCGGCGATTTCCTTGAGCCGGTCCAGCGGAACCTCGACCTGACGTTCGGCCAGGTCCGCTCGCACGCCGTCGAGGATCTCGTCGAGGACGCTCACGCGACCGGTCTCCAGTTCCCTCGACGCTGCGATGCGGTCGCGCCCCGGCCCTGCGCCGGGGGGGTCGGGGTTCGGTCCAGGGTAGCGGCGAGCCGGCCGGCCGCTTCGGCGCGTGTCGGATTGGCCGGGTCGGCCCGGGGGGCGTAGAACGTGGCTGGCCAACCGGCGAGAGGGGTGCGGCGTCTGTGAGACGTGGGGCCCGACCGGAGCCGAAGGTGACCGAGCTCGCGGTGTCGGCTGAGCTGGTACGAAGTCGTACCCGCGATGCGGACGCGGCCGAGCTGTTCGCCGCGCACTACCCGAGGCTCGCCGGCTGGTGCCGAAACCTCGTGGACGACGCCGACACGGCCCACGAGATCGCGGCCGAGGCGTTCACCCGGCTGCTCGCGAAGTGGTCCAGCGTCGACGACCCCCGTGGCTACCTCTACGTCGTTGCCGCGAACCTGGTTCGGGACCGTTGGCGCAAGCTGGAGCGCGAGCGCCGTGCGTTGCGCCGGATCGGGCCGCCCGACGAGCTCGACCCGACCCCGGCCGGTGACGTCGGGCTGCGGGTGCTCGTCGCGGCGTTGCCGGACCGGCTCCGGCTCCCGGTGCTGCTCCACTACTACGCCGACCTCCCGGTCAGGCGGGTTGCGATCCTGCTCGGCCGGGCGGAGGGCACCGTGAAGAGCGACCTGTTCGACGCGCGTGCCCGGCTGCTCGCCCAACTCGGGGACCGTGATGGTCGAACCTGACGATGACCTGCGCCGCCGACTCGGCCCGCCGGTCATCCCGTTGGCGCCCGGCCCGGCGCGCTTCGAGCGGATCCGACGCCAGGCCCGCCACCGCCGCCGGTGGCGGGCGGCGATGACCACGATGAGCACCGCCGCACTGGTTGCCGCGGCGGTAGTCGTCGGGGTCGCGATCGGCGGTGGCTTGCCACGCCCCCAGCCTGCGCAACGCCCGATCGGCGAGGGAACCCCCGGCGTCCCGGTCACCGCGCCGCCGAGCGCGACCCAGTCGCCGGCCCGGCCCACGCCGGCCGGCTCCTTCGTGCCAGAACATCTCGGACTGGTCGACCTCAGCTGGGTCAGCGACCTGGACGGCTGGGGGCTCGGAACGACCCCCGGGACCTGCGCAAGCGGCTTCTGCACCTCGCTGGTCAGGACCTCCGACGGTGGTGCGAGCTGGGTGGGGATCCCGGCGCCGCACGCCGACCTGGCCGAGTTCTCCTGCCGCCCGGGACGGCCGTGCGTCGGTCACCTGCGTTTCGCCGATCACTGGAACGGCTACGCGTATGGGCCCGACCTGTTCATCACGACCGACGGCGGCGACACCTGGCAGCGTCAGCCGATCGACGGCACGGTGTCCGCCCTCGAGGTGGCCGGTGGGACCGCCGTGGCGATCATCGGGTCAGCCGGATCGGGCAGCTGCGACGCCGGCTGCGCGGTCGAGGAAGCCGCGGTCGGGACGGCGGCCTTCCGGCCGACCGGCCTGGTCGTGCACGGGGCGACCACCAGGGTGGTCCGGGACGGCGGCGACCGGGTGTACGTCGCGGGGATCGGCCCGGTCAGCGAGCTCTACCGCTCCGACGACGGCGGGATGAGTGACCGCTGGAACCGGATCGTCGACCCCTGCGTGGCCTTCCATCGCAGCGTCGTCGACCTCACCGGGGCGCAAGGCGGGTACCTAGCCGTGCTCTGCTCCGCCAGCTCTGGTTCCGGCACGGATGCCGTGGTCGCATCGACCGACGCCGGCGACAGGTTCGGGCCGCTGCGCCCGTTGCCCGCGGTCCTGCGACCGATCTCCCTGGCTTCCCCGCGAGCCGGTGTCCTCGTCCTCGACGTCCCCCCGTCGTTGTACGTCAGCACCGACGCCGGTCGGACCTGGTCCGCCCGGCTCGCCGCGCCCGCCGAAGGGAAGCTCACCGGCACCGAGTTCGCCGCACTGGGCTTCGAGGACCCGCGGTACGGGCGGGTGATCGTGGCCCGGGTAACCGTCGAGACCACCCGCGACGGCGGGCTGACCTGGATCGGGCACACGTTCAGCTGAGCGGATCCGGCCGTGCCGTAGCGTGAACCGTGATGAGACCCGCCTACATTCCCAGCCCCCCGGGCAGCGTTCTGCACCTCGGTCCCGTGCCGATCCGCGCCTACGCGCTATGCATCATCGCCGGAGTTGTCCTCGCCTTCTTCGTGACCGAACGCCGGTTCACCGCGCGCGGCGCCCGGCCCGGGGTGACCGCCGACATCGCCACCTGGGCGATCCCCTTCGGCCTGGTCGGCGCCCGGCTCTACCACGTCGCCACCGACCCCGAGCTCTACTTCCCCAAGGGCAAGGACTGGGTGGGGGCGTTCGAGATCTGGCACGGCGGCCTGGGGATCTGGGGGGCCGTCGCCGCCGGCGCGCTGGGCGCCTACATCGCCTGCAAGCGATACGGAGTCTCCCTCGCCTCGTTTGCGGACGCCGCCGCCCCGGGCATCGCGATCGGGCAGGGGATCGGCCGGTTCGGCAACTACTTCAACCAGGAGTTGTACGGGGGACATACGAGCCTGCCCTGGGGTCTTACGGTCAGCGGCCAGCCGGGCCATTTCCAGCCGACGTTCCTCTACGAATCGCTGTGGGACATCGGTGTCGCGGCCCTGGTCATCTGGGCCGACCGGCGCTTCCGGCTCGGCCGGGGCCGTGCGTTCGCGCTCTACGTTGCCGTGTACACCGTCGGGCGTGGGTGGATCGAGGCACTCCGGATCGACCACGCCAACCACTTTTTCGGACTTCGGCTCAACGACTGGACCAGCATTGCCGTGTTTCTCGGCGCCGTGACGTTCCTGGTGGTGCGCCGCGGTCCGCGGGAGCGGCTCGTCATGGATGACGGCACCGATGCGTCGGCCGGCGTGGCTTCGACCGACACCCCCGTACCCTGGAGCGGTGAGCAGTCCGACCCAGGCCGCTGAGGCCCATTCGGCGCACGGTCATCGCGACGTCACCGGTGGTGCGTTGCGGCCGGCGGTGTTCGGGGCGATGGACGGGCTGGTGTCGAACTTCGCCCTGATCGCCGGCGTTGCCGGCGCCCACGTCTCGGCGCACACGGTGGCGCTGACCGGGCTGGCCGGGCTGGTCGCCGGAGCCTGTTCGATGGCGGTCGGCGAGTACACGTCGGTCTCGTCGCAGACCGAGGCGACGATGGCGGAGATCGCCGTCGAGCGAGCCGAGATCCAGGCTCGGCCCCGGGCCGAGGAGGCCGAGCTGGCGATGCTGTACCGCCGCCGGGGTCTCAACGCCGAGCTGGCCGCGGAAGTCGCGCAGGTGCTCTCCCGGGACCCCGACCAGGTGTGGCGGATCCATGCCCGCGAGGAGCTCGGCGTCGACCCGGACGACCTGCCGTCGCCGTACGTGGCGGCCGGATCGTCTCTGGTGTCCTTCGCGGTGGGGGCGGTCGTCCCGCTGCTGCCCTACCTGTTCGGGGCCCGCACGTTGGGAGTCTCGATGCTCCTCGCCGGCGTGGGACTGTTCCTGCTCGGCTCGGCGGTCACCCGGTTCACCCGCCGGTCCTGGCTGGTGAGCGGCCTCCGGCAGCTTCTGCTCGGGGCGGTGACCGCCTCGGTGGCGTTCGGAATCGGCCACCTCTTCGGCGCCGGCGGCGTGTCCTAAGTCGTCGCGGGGCCGGGCCGGGTCGTGTAACCTGGCGATCGCAGGGCCGACGTCGTCCCGCTCACCTCCGGCCCCACGAGACGACGGGACGAGACCGATGCCCGCTGCGCAAGGCCTCTACGACCCGGCTCAGGAGCACGACGCCTGCGGGGTGGCGTTCGTCGCGGACATGGCCGGCCGGGCGAGTCACGACATCCTCGTGCAGGCCCTGACCGCGCTGCGCAATCTCGAGCACCGGGGGGCATCCGGCGCGGAACCGGAGACCGGGGACGGTGCCGGCGTGCTCCTCCAGGTTCCGGACGCCTTCCTGCGCGCGGTCCTTCCCTTCGAGCTGCCGGCGCCGAAGGCGTACGCCGTCGGGCTGGTGTTCCTCCCCGACGACGAGAGCGCCCTCGCCGCGACGGCCGCGATCGAGCGGCTCGCCGCGGAGGAGGAGCTGCGGGTCGTCGGTTGGCGGGACGTCCCGACCAACCCGGCCGGCCTGGGCCGCACCGCGCTGTCGGTCATGCCGAGGATCCGGCAACTGTTCGTCGCCGGCGTGCGCGGCGAGGTCGGGATGGGGCTCGAGCGTCGGGTGTTCTGCCTGCGGAAGCGGGCCGAACGCGAGGTGGGGGTCTATCTGCCGAGCCTGTCGTCGCGAACCCTCGTCTACAAGGGGATGTTGACGACCGACCAGCTCGAGTCGTTCTACCCCGACCTGTCCGACCCGCGCATGATCACCGCGATCGCGCTCGTCCACTCGCGGTTCTCGACGAACACCTTCCCGTCCTGGCCGCTGGCGCATCCCTACCGGTACGTCGCTCACAACGGCGAGATCAACACGGTGAAGGGCAACCGCAACTGGATGCGTGCCCGGGAGGCTCTGCTCGCGAGCCCCCTGGTCCCGGGCGATCTCGCGCGGCTGTTCCCGATCGTGACGCCGAACTTCAGTGACTCCGCCAGTTTCGACGAGGTCCTCGAGTTGTTGCACATGGGCGGCCGCAGCCTGCCGCACGCCGTCCTCATGATGATCCCGGAAGCGTGGGAGAACAACGCCGACCTGGATCCCGCCCGCCGGGCGTTCTACGAGTTCCATTCGTGCGTCATGGAACCCTGGGACGGGCCGGCCTGCGTCGCGTTCACCGACGGCGAAGTCATCGGCGCGGTCCTGGACCGCAACGGCCTTCGCCCCGCCCGGTACTGGGTCACCGAGGACGGCCTGGTCGTGCTCGCGTCGGAGGTCGGCGTCCTCGAGATCGATCCGGCCAGCATCGTGGCGAAGGGCCGGCTCCAGCCCGGCCGGATCTTCCTGGTCGACACGGCAGCCGGGCGGATCGTGCCGGACGGGGAAGTGAAGGCCGAGTTGGCCGCGGAGCACCCTTATGCGGACTGGCTGCACGCCGGGCTGATGCATCTGGGCGACCTGCCCGAGCGGGAGCACATCGTCTACGGCCACGAATCGGTGCTGCGCCGCCAGCAGACGTTCGGCTACACCGAGGAGGAGCTGCGCATCCTGCTCTCCCCGATGGCCCGGTCCGGAAACGAGCCGCTGGGCTCGATGGGCACCGACACGCCGATCGCCGCACTGTCCGGTCGGCCGCGGATGCTCTTCGACTATTTCAGCCAGCTCTTCGCGCAGGTGACGAACCCGCCGCTCGACGCGATCCGCGAGGAGCTCGTTACCTCCCTCGCCAACACGATCGGCCCGGAGCAGAACCTGCTGGACCCGACGGCCGCGTCCTGCCGGCAGATCGTCGTGCCCTATCCGGTGATCGACAACGACGAGTTGGCCAAGATCCTGCACATCAACGACGACGGCGACCTGCCCGGTTTCTCGTGTGTCAGCGTGCCCGGCCTCTACGAGGTCGCCGGCGGCGGTCCGGCGCTGGTCGAGGCCCTTGCCGGGGTCCGGGCCAAGGTGTCCGCGGCCATCGAGGACGGCGCCCGGATCATCGTCCTGTCCGACCGGGACTCGACGGCGGAGCTGGCGCCGATTCCCAGCCTGCTGCTGACCAGCGCCGTGCACAACCAGCTGATCCGCGACAAGACGCGCACCCGGGTCGGCCTCGTCGTCGAGGCCGGCGACGTGCGTGAGGTTCACCATGTCGCGCTGCTCGTCGGATACGGGGCCGCGGCGGTGAACCCCTATCTCGCGATGGAAACCGTCGAGGACCTCGTCCGCTGCGGCGCCCTGGCGGGGGTCGACGCCCGGACGGCGACCAGCAACTACATCCACGCCCTCGGCAAGGGCGTGCTCAAAGTCATGTCCAAGATGGGCATATCCACGGTGGCCTCCTACACCGGAGCGCAGGTGTTCGAGGCGATCGGCCTGGGCCAGGAGATGGTCGAGGAGTTCTTCACCGGGACGGTTTCGCGCCTCGGCGGTATTGGCCTGGGCGAGATCGCCGAAGAGGTGGCGATCCGGCACCGGCACGCCTACCCGCGGGTGCCCGCTCGCCACCGCAGGCTCTGGGTCGGCGGCGAGTACCAGTGGCGCCGGGAAGGCGAGCTGCACCTGTTCAACCCGCAGACGGTCTTCCGCCTCCAGCACGCCACCCGCACCCGCCGCTACGACATCTTCAAGGACTACACCCGTGCGGTCGACGACCAGTCGGCGCGGCTGGCCACGTTGCGTGGCCTGTTCGAGTTCCGGACCGACACCCGGCCACCGGTGCCGATCGACGAGGTCGAGCCGGTGTCGTCGATCGTCCGGCGCTTCGCCACCGGCGCGATGTCCTACGGATCGATCAGCGCCGAGGCCCACGAGACGCTGGCGATCGCCATGAACCGGCTCGGGGGCAAGTCGAACACCGGCGAGGGCGGCGAGGACCCCGAGCGCAACGAGCCGCTCCCGAACGGCGATTCGCGGCGCTCGGCGATCAAGCAGGTGGCCTCGGCGCGCTTCGGGGTCACCAGCGAGTACCTGGTGAACTCCGACGATCTGCAGATCAAGATGGCGCAGGGGGCGAAGCCGGGCGAGGGTGGGCAGCTGCCCGGACACAAGGTGTACCCCTGGATCGCCCGGACCCGCTACTCCACGCCCGGGGTCGGGCTCATCTCGCCGCCGCCGCATCACGACATCTACTCGATCGAGGACCTGGCCCAGCTCATCCACGACTTGAAGAACGCCAACCCCCGGGCCCGGGTCCACGTCAAGCTGGTCGCCGAGGTGGGCGTCGGCACCGTCGCCGCCGGAGTGAGCAAGGCGCACGCCGACGTCGTGCTGATCTCCGGACACGACGGTGGCACCGGTGCCTCACCGCTGACCTCGCTCAAGCACGCCGGCGCCCCCTGGGAGCTCGGGCTCGCCGAAACCCAGCAGACGCTGCTCCTCAACGGCCTGCGGGACCGGATCGTCGTGCAGGTCGACGGTCAGATGAAGACCGGACGTGACGTCGTGGTCGCGGCCCTGCTCGGCGCCGAGGAATTCGGCTTCGCCACCGCCCCACTCGTGGTCAGCGGTTGCATCATGATGCGGGTCTGCCACCTCGACACCTGCCCGGTCGGCGTGGCCACCCAGAACCCCGAACTGCGCCGGCGCTTCACCGGGCGGCCCGAGTTCGTCGTCACCTTCTTCGAGTTCATCGCCGAGGAGGTGCGCGAGCACCTGGCGGCGCTGGGCTTGCGTTCCCTCGAAGAGGCGATCGGTCACGCGGAGCTGCTCGACACCCGCGCCGCCTTGGACCATTGGAAGGCGAGCGGGCTCGATCTCGCGCCGATCCTGTACCAGCCGGAACTCCCGGAGGAGGCGGCCCGCAGCCGCACCCGGGCACAGGATCACGGCCTGGAGCGGGCGCTCGACAACACCCTGATCCAACTCTGCGAAGGCGCGCTCTACTACGGCGAGCACGTCAACCTCGAGATGCCGATCCGGAACGTGAACCGCACCGTCGGCACGATGCTCGGCCATGAGGTCACCCGCCGCTACGGTGGCGAGGGACTCCCGGACGAGACGATCCGGATCACTTTCACCGGCTCGGCCGGCCAGTCGTTCGGCGCATTCCTCCCGCGTGGCGTCACCTTGGGTCTGGAAGGTGACGCCAACGACTACGTCGGCAAGGGCCTGTCCGGCGGGCGCATCACGCTGCGCCCGCCACGGGAGTCGACGTTTCGTGCGGAGGAGAACATCGTCGCCGGCAACGTGCTGCTCTACGGGGCGACGGCCGGCGAGGCCTTCATCCGCGGGGTCGTCGGTGAGCGCTTCTGCGTCCGGAACTCCGGCGCCACCGCGGTGGTCGAAGGGGTGGGGGACCACGGCTGCGAGTACATGACCGGTGGCCGGGTCGTGGTTCTCGGTGCCACCGGCCGCAACTTCGCCGCCGGGATGTCCGGCGGGATCGCCTACGTTCTCGACCTGGCCGTCGAACGGCTCAACCGCGAGATGGTGGACGTCGAGGGTCTCGACGAGGAGGACCGGGAATTCCTGCACGCCACGGTCGACCGGCATGCCGAGCTGACCGATTCGGCGGTTGCCCGGCGGTTGCTCGCCGATTGGGACGCCGCCGTGTCCCGGTTCGGCAAGGTCATGCCGCGCGACTACAAGCGGGTGCTCGCGGCGATGGCCGCGGCCCGCGCGCAGGGTGTGTCGATCGACGACGCGGTCATGGCGGCCACCCGTGGCTGACCCGACCGGATTCCTCACCACCGCGCGCGAAACCGCGGCGCGCCGCCCGGTCGACGTCCGGATCCGGGACTGGCGTGAGGTCTACGACGAGTTCGGCGCCGAGCGGCTGCGGGCGCAGGCCGGGCGTTGCATGGACTGCGGCATCCCGTTCTGCCACCAGGGCTGCCCGCTCGGCAACCTGATCCCGGAGTGGAACGACCTGGTCTGGCGCGATGACGAGCGGGAGGCGGCCGAGCGGCTGCACGCGACGAACAACTTTCCCGAGTTCACCGGCCGGCTCTGTCCCGCCCCGTGCGAGACCGCATGCGTGCTCGGGATCAACGCCGACCCGGTGACCATCAAGCAGGTGGAACTGAGCATCGCGGACGGTGCGTGGGACCACGGCTGGGTGGAGGCGGTTCCCGCGACGACGTCGACCGGGCGGGCCGTCGCGGTCGTCGGCTCGGGGCCGGCGGGGCTGGCCGCCGCCCAGCAGCTGACCCGAGCCGGTCACGCCGTCACCGTGTTCGAACGGGCCGACCGGATCGGCGGCCTGCTCCGCTACGGGATCCCCGAATTCAAGATGGAGAAGTGGGTTCTGGACCGGCGGTTGGCGCAGATGTCCGCCGAAGGCACGGTCTTTCGGACCGGGGTCGACGTCGGGGTCGACCTCACCGTCGAGGACCTGCGGGACGCCCACGACGCCGTCGTCCTCGCCGGCGGCGCCACGGAGCCGCGCGACCTGCCGGTCCCGGGCCGCGAGCTCGCCGGTATCCACTTCGCGATGGACTACCTGCCGCCGGCCAACCGGGTCCAGCAGGGCGACCTGGAGGCCAGCCCGATCAGCGCGGCCGGCAAGCGGGTGATCATCATCGGGGGCGGTGACACCGGTGCCGACTGCCTCGGCACGGCTCACCGGCAAGGCGCGGCCGCGGTCACCCAGCTGGAGATCCTCCCGCTCCCCCCCGACCGTCGCCCGGAAGCCACCCCCTGGCCGACCTGGCCGCTGATCCTGCGCACCTCCGGCGCGCACGAGGAGGGCGGGGAGCGGGTGTTCTCGGTGAACACCGAGCGATTCCTCGGTGCGGATGGTCGGGTCAGCGGGCTCCTGCTCCACGAGGTGCGCCCGGTCGACGGGCGGTTCGAGAAGATCGAAGGCAGCGAGCGGGTGGTGGACGCCGACCTGGTCCTGATCGCCATGGGATTCGTCGGGCCGGCGCGGGCCGGGCTGTTGGCGAACCTCGGCGTCGACTTCGACCAGGGGAACGTCGCCCGCTCGCCCGACTGGTCGACGTCCGTGCCCGGTGTGTTCGTCGCCGGTGACATGGGTCGCGGGCAGTCCCTGATCGTCTGGGCGATCGCCGAAGGTCGCTCGGCCGCCGCCGCGGTCGACCGCTACCTGATGGGAGACACCACTCTGCCGGCACCGGTCACGGTCACCGACCGCCCGCTCTAGGCCATGCGGCCGGGCTTCACGACGACGAACGTTCCGGCCAGCTTGTCGTTGTAGCTCTGCCGTCGCGGATCCCACAGGAACGACACGTACACCACGAAAACCGCAAGGCCGGCCAGCCCGCCGAGCGCGCCGATCGCGGTGAACTGGATTACCGCTCCGGCCAGCGGGACGGCCATCCGGCGCAAGGAGCGGGCCCAGCCGGGGACGGATCCGTCCACCTGCACGACCCGGATCCCCAGGGCCATCTTCCCCAACGTCGCCCCCCGGACCGCGATGAACAGCCATTCGTAGAGGTACCCGCCCAGCGCGAACAGCACGGTCGCGACCAGGATCCGGTTACCGAACGCCGAGCTGAGCGGCGGCGGAGTGGCTCCGCTCGGCAGGGCGGCCAGCTCGCGGGAGTACAGCCGGATCTGCGGGAGCAGCAGCGGCACCGCGACCGCCGCGCCCGCGGCGGCGATGAGCACTCCGTCGAACACCCGGGCGAGCGCACGCTGCCACCAGCGGGCCAGCCGTCCCGGGACCCCGGGGACGACGCCCGTACCCGGCCGGTCGGTCGGGTAGCCCGTAGCCGGGTAGGCCTGTTGGCTCCAGGGCGCCGGCGCACCGTAGGGCGGGGCGTCCGGGTCGGGAGGGGCCCCGTAGGGAGAGTCTGGCGGGACGTCGCTCACTTCGGTCCCCTCCAGGCGAGGATCGCTCCCGGCGATCGGCGGTGGCCCCCGACCGAGCGGTCCCGAGGGTCTCATGCGCTCCGGTGGCGACGCCAACCCGACCAGGGTCCGGCCGGATGCGGACAGGGCTCGTCGCAACGGAGGTTTCGCACGGCCGGGTGCCCCGGGTCGGATTCGAACCGACACTGGATCGCGTTTGAGGCGACTGTCTCTGCCGTTGGACTACCGGGGCCGGGTACAGCGTAGAGAACCGGCAGCCGGCCGACCCGGCTGCGACGCTCGGTAGGCTGGCCGGTATGACCGCCTCCGTAGGCCGCCCCCGCCGGGTGCTGCTCGCCGAGGACGAGGCGCTGATCCGGCTCGATCTCAAGGAGATGCTGGAGGAGGAGGGCTACGACGTCGTCGGGGAAGCCGCCGACGGTGAGCAGGCGGTCGCGCTCGCCGAGCAGCTGCGCCCCGACGTCGTCCTCCTCGACGTGAAGATGCCGGTTCTCGACGGGATCAGCGCCGCGGAAAGGATCACCGGCGCACGGATCGCGCCGGTCGTCATGCTGACCGCCTTCTCCCAGCGCGACCTTGTCGAGCGCGCCGGCGACGCCGGGGCGATGGCCTACCTGGTGAAGCCGGTCTCGAAGAGCGACCTCACGCCGCAGATCGAGATTGCGCTGAGCCGATACGCCCAGATCGTGAGCCTGGAGGAGCAGGTCGGCGACCTGAGCGAGCGGCTGGAAACTCGTAAGACGCTCGAGCGGGCGAAGGGTCGCCTGCAGACCGACCGCGGCCTTACCGAGCCGGAGGCCTTCCGGTGGATCCAGAAGACCTCGATGGACCGGCGCCTGTCGATGCGGGCCGTCGCCGAGGCGGTCCTCGCCGGCGAGGAGCCGAGCGGCCGCTGAGCCGGCCGGTCGCCTCCGGTCACGACCTGATCACGGCCGAGCGTCGGGTAGTGCCTTCGCCTGGCGGGGAGGAGTAGGTTCGCGCCACCACGCGGAGCTGCGGTGGTCCCGGGCACGCCCGGTGAGGTGCGGACAGGGGAGACGTCGTGCTGGAAAGTCGGGTTCTGAAACTTGCGGTCCCGCTCGCGGTTGGCGCGCTGGCGCTCACCGCGTGCGGCGGCGGGAGCAAGGGCGGCACCACCGCCGGCTCCAAGCCCACCTACACAATCGCCTACGAGGGGCCGCTGTCCGGCGGCAACCAGCAACTTGGCCTCAACATGAAGTTCGCCGTGCAGCTCGCGATCAACCAGGCCAACGCCGGGACGACGTTCGGGACGTTGCCGTTCAAGCTCGCTTTCACCTCCGAGGACGACCAGGGGTCGGCGACCGCCTCCCCGGCCGCGGCTCAGGCGCTGATCCAGAACACCAGCGTGGTCGCCGTCGTCGGCCCGGCCTTCTCCGGTGCGACCAAGGCCGCCGAGCCGTACTTCTCGGCGGCCAACCTCGCGACGGTGAGCCCGTCGGCCACCGCACCGGGGCTCGCCCAGTCCGGGTGGACGAACTTCTTCCGGGTCGTCGCCGACGACAACTCGCAGGGCCCGGCAGACGCCACGTACGTCAAGAAGGTGCTCCACGGCACCAGCGTGTACTCGATCGACGATGCCAGCTCCTACGCCGCGGGTCTGGCCGGCACGTTCGACTCGGCCGCGCAGGCCGACGGCATCGCGGTCACCCACAAGACCGTGCCCGGCACTACCCAGTGCCAGGCCGGGACCGGCAACGTGCAGGAGTACTCGGCCGTAGCCATCACGGTGAAGACGGCGAACCCGTCGGCGGTCTTCTACGCCGGCTACTACTGCGACTTCGCGCTGCTCGCCAAGGCCCTGCGCTCGGCCGGCTACACCGGTCAGCTGGTGTCCGACGACGGCAGCGACGACCCGCACTACGTCAGCCAGGCGGGGGTCTCCATCGCCACCGGCACCGTGATCAGCTGTGCCTGCCAGGAGACGATCAACAGCGCCGGGTACCAGGCGTTCGCGCCGCAGTTCCAGGCCCTGGCCGGGTTCGCGCCCGGGACCTACTCCGCGGAGTCCTACGACGCGACGAACGCGATCCTCTCGGTGATGAAGGGGCTCGGCGCCAGCGTCACCCGGGCGGCTATCGTCGCCGGGCTGCACGCGTCCGGCTTCTCCTACGCCGGGATCAGCAAGACCGTGCAGTTCCAGGCCGACGGAAACTACGGCGGCAGCGCGGTCTACATGTACAAGGTCGGCTCCGACGGGAAGATCAACGAGCTCGGCCTGATCAGCACGCTGGCCGGCTAGCCGCTCCTGGATGGCCGGGTGCCTCGCCGTGCGGCGGCGGGGCACCCGGCCACCAGCGTGAAAGGCCCAGGGACCGGACCGCGACGGAGCCGACTGGCGATGTGCTTCACCCAGAACTTCTGGAGCCTGCTGATCTCCGGGCTGGCGAACGGTTTCGTCTACGCGCTGATCGCCCTGGGCTACACCCTGGTCTACGGGGTGCTCCAGCTGATCAACTTCGCGCACAGCGAGGTCTTCATGAGCGGCGGGTTCGGCGGCCTGTTCGTCATGGACCAGCTGGTCGGTAGCCGGCAGCCGCACGGTGCCGCGTCGGTGCTGCTGCTCGTCGTCGGGACACTGGGTGGAGCGGCCGCGGGCGGGACGGTCGCCTTCATCCTCGAGCGGGTCGCCTACCGACCGCTTCGCCGGCGCAACGCGCCGAAACTCGCCTACCTGATCAGCGCCATCGGGGCGTCGTATTTCCTGTTCAACATCGCCGGCAAGGAGTTCGGTCGCCAGTCGGCGAACATCCCGACGCCCTACACCAACGGCACCCTGTTCCACGTGTTCGGGGCCCAGGTGCAGACGTACTACCTCGTCGTCGCCGGGGTCGCCCTGGTGATGATGCTGCTGCTCGACCGGCTCGTCGCCTCCACCAGGCTGGGCCAGGGCATCCGCGCGGTAGCCCAGGACGCCGACACGGCGAGCCTGATGGGGGTGAACATCAACCGGGTCATCTCCCAGACGTTCGTCATCGGCGGTCTGCTCGGGGGGGCCGCCGGCTTTCTGTACGGCCTGAACTCCGGGGTGGTTTTCACCATGGGGTTCACCCCCGGGCTGAAGGCCTTCACCGCGGCCGTCCTCGGTGGGATCGGCAACATCCGGGGGGCGATGCTCGGCGGCCTGCTCCTCGGCGTCGTGGAGAGCCTCGGGGTCTCCTGCATCCCGTTCAGCTGGCAGGACGTCATCGCCTTCGGCATCCTCGTGTTGGTGCTGATGGTGCGACCGACCGGTTTGCTCGGCGAACGGCTGGGGCGGTCCGCGTGAGCGACATGGCGGTGCCGGCCGGCGTTGCGCGACTGCTCCGAAGCCAGGACTTCCGCCGGCTGGCAAGCTGCTGGGCGATCGGCCTCGTGGTCGATGTCATGACCGGCGCGGCGGGCAGCAATACCGCCCCGACCGCCGGGCTGGCCGCCGACCTCGGCCACCCGCGGGTGCTGGTGTTCCTCGCTCTCGGCACCGTCCTGTGGCTCGGGCTGACCGCCTACGGGCGGCGCCGCGAGCAGGTCCGTGCCCGGATCCAACTGGTCTCGACGAACGCATCCCGGCTGATGGCGCCACCCCGGGTCCGGTACCCGGCGTTGGTCGGGGTGCTCGTACTCGCCATCCTGGCGCCGCAGCTGGTCAACGTCTTGTTGCCCGCGACGAAGGTCTTCTGGCAGCAGGTCCTGGTCGACGACGTCGGCATCTTCGTTCTGCTCGCCATCGGCCTGAACGTCGTCGTCGGGTTCGCCGGGCTGCTCGACCTCGGTTACATCGCCTTCTACGCGATCGGGGCGTACGTGTCCGCGTACTGGACGGGGGCGCTGCCGGTGCAGCCGCCGTTCCACCTCAACCCGTTCTGGACCTTCCCGATGGCGGTCGCCGCGGCCATCGTCGCCGGCGTGATCCTCGGCGCGCCGACACTGCGCTTGCGCGGGGACTACCTGGCGATCGTGACGCTGGGCTTCGGCGAGATCATCCAGATCGTCGCCCGGAACCTGACCAGCGTCACCGGTGGCCCGCAGGGGGTGGGCTACCTCAAGACCCGAACGGTCAACGGCCAGAGCACGGTGGTGGCCCGCCAACTGACCGTGCCGCACTTCTCCATCCACCTGCTGGGCATCAACTTCGACTGGACGCTGGACAACGTCCCGTACTACTACCTGCTGCTCGTCCTCGCCGTCGGCATCATCGTCGCCTTCCGGTTGCTCGAAAATTCCCGGGTCGGCCGGGCGTGGACGGCGATCCGGGAGGACGAGGTCGCCGCCGAAGCCTGCGGGATCAACACCCTGAAATACAAGATCATGGCGTTCGCGATCGGGGCGTCCACCTCGGGATTCGCCGGCGTGCTGTTCGCGAGCAAGAACGGCTTCTTCGATCCGCCGATCTTCAGCGTTCAACTGTCGATCCTGGTGCTCGTCTTCGTGATCTTCGGAGGCATGGGTTCGATCGTCGGGGTGATCGTCGGCACCGCGGTCCTTCAGGTGCTCCCGCAGTCGCTGCGGCACCAGTTCCCTCAGCAGGACCTGTTCATCTACGTCGGGGCGCTCCTGGTGGTCATGATGATCTTCCGGCCGCAGGGACTCATCCCGTCGCGGCGCCGGTCCCGTGAACTCGGGCTAGCCGAGGAAGGCGTCGGCGGCGCCGACGCAATGGGCGCCCCGGGAACCGCACCGTGACGGCGGCCCCGCCGGCCGCCCCGCCGGCCGCCGACGTCCGGGACCCGATCCTGTCGGTGCGTGAGGTCACCCTGCGCTTCGGCGGAGTGACCAGCCTGGCCGACGTCACCCTGGCTCAGGAGCGCGGCGAGATCCTCGCCGTCATCGGACCCAACGGGGCCGGCAAGACGTCGCTGTTCAATTGCGTGTCGGGGGTCTACCAGCCGCAGCAGGGCTCGATCACGCTGCGCGACGCCGATGGCCAGGAGACCGGTGTCGTAGGTCGCAAGCCCAGCCGGGTCACCGGCCTGGGGATCGCCCGGACGTTCCAGAACATCCGCCTGTTCAACGCCTTGACCGCCTTCGAGAACGTCAAGATCGGGGTCGAAGCCCGCCAGCACACCGGACCGGTGGGCGCCATGCTGCGACTGCCACGAACCCGCCGGGAGGAGGGCGAAGGCGACGCCCGCGCGTTCGAGCTCCTCGACTTCGTCGGCCTTCGAGCCAGGTCCAACGAGGTCGCGAGTGGCCTGCCGTACGGCGCGCAACGCCGGTTGGAGATCGCCCGGGCGTTGGGCACCGGCCCGCAGTTGCTGCTCCTCGACGAGCCGGCTGCGGGCACCAATCCGGTGGAGAAGGTGGAGCTGGAAGGCCTCATCCGGAAGCTCAACGCCGAGATGGGGATCAGTGTCCTGCTCATCGAGCACGACATGCGCCTGGTGATGTCCGTCGCGACCCGCGTGGTCGTCCTGAACTTCGGGCGCGTCATCGCGGCCGGACTCCCCGCCCAGGTGCAGCACGACCCGACGGTGGTCGAGGCGTATCTGGGGAGCGCGCCGTGACCGCGATGCTCGCCCTGGCGGACGTCCGGGTCCGCTACGGCGTCGTGGAGGCGCTCAAGGGCGTGAGCCTCGAGGTCGCCGAGGGGGAGATCGTCGCGCTGCTCGGCGCGAACGGTGCCGGGAAGACGACGACGCTGCGCACCATCTCGGGCCTGCTCCGGCCGTTCGCCGGGAGCCTGACGTTCGAAGGCGGCCCGATCGACACGGTCGCGGCTCACGAGATCGTCGCGCTGGGCGTCGGGCACGTCCCCGAGGGTCGCCGGATCTTCCCGGTAATGACGGTGCTCGAGAACCTTCAGATGGGCGCCTACCGTCGCCGCGGGGACATCAAGGCCGACCTCGAGCGGGTCTACGAGCTGTTTCCGGTTCTCGCGGAGCGACGCGGGCAGAACGGCGGGACTCTCTCCGGTGGCGAGCAGCAGATGCTCGCCATTGGCCGAGCCCTGATGAGCCATCCCCGGCTGCTGCTGCTGGACGAGCCGTCGATGGGCCTCGCGCCGCTCATCGTGGCGAAGATCTTCGAGATCATCAAAGAGATCCGAGAGCAGGGCACGACGGTGTTGCTCGTCGAGCAGAACGCCGCCCAGGCGTTGCGACTGGCCGATCGCGGCTACGTTCTCGAGACCGGGTCGATCGTCATGTCGGATGCGGCGGCGAACCTGCTGGGCGACCCGAGGGTCCGCGCGGCCTACCTCGGGGAGGGCGTGGGCTGACCCGGACGCACAGACCCGAACGCACAGACCCGAACGCACAGACCCGAACGCACAGAAGCCCGGTCACCGTTGGGTCCGTCCGCGACTTCCCCGCGCGCGGACGTTGTCTACTGGGTGACCGGGATCCTGTGGGCCGAACCTAGTGAGCCCGGCCGGGTCGGTCAACGGCTTGCGGCGTGTTGGTCAGCGAATCGCCGCGACCGCAGCGGTCAGCACCGGCGCGACGATCAGCGCGGGCAGCAGATCGACGACCGCGATCTGCTTGATCGCGAGGAGTCGGAGGGCTACGGCGGCGAGCAGCAGGCCGCCCGTCGCGGTCATCGCGGCGATCTCCGCGGCCGGAAGCAGACTCCCGGCCAGGTAGCCGATCGCCGTGAGCGAACCTTGGACCGCGACGATCGTCACGACCGACAGCGGGACGCCCCAGCCGAGCGAGGCGGCGAACGCGACCGACGCGAAGCCGTCCAGCGCGCTCTTGAGCGCCAGCTGGTCGATGCCGCGGCCCAGGCCGTCCTGGAGGGCACCGAGGACGGTGAGCGGGCCGACGCAGAACACCAGGGAGGCCACGACGAAGCCCTCGACGAAACGGGCCCGGTCCGCGGAGGCGCCAGTGGGGGCCAGCCGTCGCAGCAGCGCCCCGCCCACGTGTTCGAGGCGCTGCTGTAGCCGGAGCAGCGAGCCGGCGATCCCGCCGAGCAGAACCGCCGCGAGCACGATGAGCACGGTGCCCTCCGCCCCAACCGCCCGGCGGAGGCTCGGATCGAGAACGGACGCCGCATCGAGCGCCGCGATCAGTGCGGTGACGAGCCCAAGGCCGTCGGTGACCACCGTCCTGGTCCGCTCCGGCAGTCGCGAGCCGAGGCTCAGACCGAGGCCGCTGCCGGCGAGGACGGCAGCCACGTTGAGCGCCGTCCCGGTGCCGCGGACCACCCTGACCTCCGGTTCCGCTCCTGTGCTGCGCGCCGGCCCCGGGGGGGGCGTACAGTCCGCCGCAGCCTTCGGGAAGCCTAGGCGTCCGACGGTGGCCACGGCCGCCGCGATGTCCAGGGCCCGCACCCAGCTAGCTCGGAGGGGAGCCCGGTGCCACGCTTTCCGGTGTTGACCCGCGTCGCGGCGCCGGCGGATCTCCCGGCCCTGCGCTCGCTGCTCGAGGAATGGCGCGGCGTGGGCGGGCGCGCCGAGAAGGCGATCAACCCGATGGCCGCGGCGGAGCTCGACGAGCGCCTGGACGGGATCTTCGAGACAGACGATTGCGACGCCCTGATCGCCACGATCGGCGACGAGCCGGCGGGGATGGCCGTGCTGAGCCTTTCCTCGCTCGGCCCGCTCTCGGCCGGTCCGATGGCGCAACTCAGCCACCTCGTCGTCGCCCCCGGCCAGCGCCGGCACGGGGTCGGGCGGGCCCTCGTAGCGGCGACCGCGCTGTGGGCGGAGGAGCGGGGGATCGACCAGGTCGTGGCGCATGTCTATCCGTCGCTGCGTGACGCGAACCGTTTCTACGCGCGGCTCGGCTTCATGCCGTTCGTGGTCCGCCGGGTGGCCCCGACCGCGGTGCTGCGCCGTCGGCTCGGGCAGGGCGAACGTCGCTCGGCAGCGGTGGATGCCGTCCGCCGGCGGACGTTGCGCCGACATCCTCGGCTCGTGGCCTTCCATCGCGAGGCGCCGGTCGGCGACCGCAAGGCTTGAGCCGGGCGGCCCTTCGGGGCCGGAACCTAGGATCGGGCCGTGCCCCCCACTGACCCACCGAGCGCCGGCCGGCTGCTCCTGCTCGACGGTCACTCGCTCGCCTACCGGGCGTTCTTCGCCCTGCCGGTGGAGAACTTCGCGACCACAACCGGCCAGCCCACGAACGCCGTCTACGGCTTCACCGCGATGCTGATCAACGTGCTGCGCGACGAGCAGCCGACGCACATGGCGGTGGCCTTCGACGAGTCCCAGCCGACCTTCCGCCATGCCGCCTATGCCGATTACAAGGCCGGTCGTTCGGAGACGCCGACCGACTTCCGTGGCCAGGTGAGCCTCATCCGCGAGGTGTTGGCCGCGCTGGCCGTCCCGACCGTCACCGCGCCGGGCTACGAGGCGGACGACGTCATAGCCACCCTGGCCACCCAGGCCGAGCGGGTGGGCATGGACGTGCTCGTCGTCACCGGGGACCGGGACACCTACCAGCTGGTGAACGACCGGGTCACCGTGCTCATGACCCGCAAGGGGATCAGCGACATGACGCGGTTCACGCCGGCGGCGGTGGCCGAGAAGTACGGGCTCACGCCGAGCCAGTACCCGGACTTCGCCGCCCTGCGCGGTGACCCCTCCGACAATCTGCCGGGAATTCCCGGCGTGGGGGAGAAGACCGCCATCAAGCTCGTCCAGCAGTTCGGCGACCTCGACCAACTGGTCGCGCGCGTCGAGGAGATCCCCGGGAAGGTCGGCGCCGCGGTCCGGGAGCACCTGGCCTCGGTCGTGCAGAACCGTCAGCTCACCGAGCTGGTTCGCGACGTTCCCCTCGACGTCGGTCCGCACGACCTGCACCTCGGGCAGTGGGACCGCGACGAGGTGCATAGACTCTTCGACACCCTCCAGTTCCGGGTCCTCCGGGAGCGCCTGTACGCGACGCTGCAAACCGTCGAGCCGGAGACCGAGGCCGGGTTCGAGGTCACCGGTGGCCGGCTCGAACCCGGCGAGCTGTCCGGTTGGCTGGCCGAGCACGCCGCCGGGGGGGACCGGGTCGGACTCGCGGTCGCCGGGCCGGCCGGTCGGGGGACCGGGGTGGTGACCGGTCTGGCGCTGGCCAGCCAGGACGGCGCCGGTGCCTACGTGGACCCGGTGGAGCTTCCGGAAGACGACGAGCGGGCTCTCGCCAGCTGGCTCGACGACCCGGCGGTGCCCAAGGCGGTGCACGACGGCAAGGGCCTCCTGCTGGCGTTCGCGGAGCGCGGCTGGACGCTGTCCGGGGTCACCAGCGACACCGCCCTCGCCGCCTACCTGGCGCTGCCCGGTCAGCGATCCTTCGACCTCGGGGACCTCTCGGTCCGATACCTGCGCCGGGAGCTCCGCGCCGAGGCGAGCGCCGACGGCCAGCTGACCCTCGAGGTTGGCGACGCGGCCGACCCCGCGCGGGTCGAGATCGTCCGCGCCCGGGCGATCCTCGACCTCGCGTCCGCCCTGGACGCGGATCTCGAGCGGCGCGGCGGCACCAGCTTGCTCCACGACGTGGAACTTCCGCTCGTCGCGCTACTCGCCGACATGGAACGCACCGGGATCGCCGCCGATGTCGACTACCTGGCGGAGCTGGAGGCCCGGTTCGGCGGCGAGGTAAAGCGGGTAGCCCAGGAGGCGTACGCCTGCGTCGGGCGGGAGTTCAACCTCGGGTCCCCGAAGCAGCTCCAGCAGATCCTCTTCGACGAGCTCAAGCTGCCGAAGACCAAGCGGATCAAGACCGGCTACACGACCGACGCGGACGCCCTCGTCTGGCTGGCCACGCAGAGCGAACACCCCCTGCTCGGGCACCTGCTCCGCCATCGGGACGTCGCGCGGCTGAAAACCGTGGTCGACTCGCTGATCCCGATGGTCGACGGCCGCGGTCGGATCCACACGACGTTCCAGCAGATGATCGCGGCCACCGGCCGGCTCTCGTCCACCGACCCGAACCTGCAGAACATCCCGATCCGGACGGCCGAGGGCCGGGAGATCCGCCGGGCGTTCGTCGTCGGAGTGGGCTTCGAGTCGCTGATGACCGCCGACTACAGCCAGATCGAGATGCGCATCATGGCCCATCTGTCCGGTGACCCGGGTTTGCTCGAGGCCTTTCAGTCCGGCGAGGACCTGCACACCGTCGTCGCCGCGCGGGCCTTCGGGATCCCGGTCGGTGACGTCGGACCGGAGGTGCGCCGGCGGATCAAGGCGATGTCCTACGGGCTCGCGTACGGACTGTCCGCGTTCGGGCTCGCCCAGCAGCTCGGGATCGGCGCCGACGAGGCCCGCGCTCAGATGGACGCCTATTTCGAGCGCTTCGGCGGGGTGCGCGACTACCTCACCGGCGTCGTCGACCAGGCCCGCCAGGACGGCTACACCGAGACGATCCTGGGCCGCCGCCGCTACCTCCCCGACCTGACGAGCGATAACGGCCAGCGTCGCCAGATGGCCGAACGAATGGCCCTCAACGCGCCAATCCAGGGCTCGGCTGCGGACATCATCAAGGTCGCGATGCTCCGGGTCGCCCGGGCATTGGCCGCGGGCGGGCTCCGCTCCAGGTTGCTTCTCCAGGTACACGACGAACTAGTGCTCGAGATCGCGCCGGGGGAGAGGGCGTCCGTTGAAGCCGTCGTACGGGCCGAGATGGGCGGTGCCTTCCCGCTCGACGTACCGCTCGACGTCTCGATCGGGGTCGGTCGCACCTGGGACGACGCCGGACACTGAGCGGGGCGGGAATCCGCTCAGCCGCTCCGCCGGCGCTCGGTGACGAAGATCGCGGTGCCGGGCAGGAGCCGCCCCCGCAGCGGGCTCCACTGGCCCCACGTGCGTTGATGGCCGTCCGGCCACTCCGGTTCGACGACGTCGAGGACGGCGAAGCCTGCGCCGACGAGCTCCCGAACCCGGTCCCCGAGGGTGCGGTGGTGCTCGACGTAGACCGCGTGGCCGGCCGAGTCCTCCTCGACGTAGGGCCGGCGGTCGAAGTAGGAGTCCCGGGCGATGAGTCCGGCCGATCCGGGGTCGTCCGGGAACGACCAGCGGATCGGGTGAGTCACCGAGAACACCCAGCGCCCGCCGGGGCGCAGCACCCGGGCCACTTCGGCGAACAACCGCGCGGCGTCGGCGACGAAAGGCACCGCACCGTAAGCGGAGCAGGCAAGATCGAACGCCCCGTCACGGAACGGCAGGGCGGTCGCCTCCGCCTGCACCAGTTCGACCGCCACGCCGCTGCCGCTCCCCAGCCGTCGGGCCCAGTCCAGCTGCCTCGCCGAAACGTCCGCCCCCACCACCCGCGCCCCCTCGGTCACCAGCCAGCGCCCGCACTGGGCGGCACCACAGCCCACTTCGAGGACGCGTTTGGCGCGCACCGGGCCGAGCAGCCGGGCGTGGGCCTCGTCGAGACCCTCCGGACCCCAGATGAAGCGGACCGGCCCGAGGAACCCGCCGTGTTCCGCCTGGTAGTCATCCGCGCTGGCGTCCCACCAGCGCCGGTTCGCCCGGGTGGTCTCCAGCTGCCCCGAGGGTCGCCGGGCCACCCGCGCCACCGCTTGCGGAGCCGGTTGCGACGTCCCGGACCCGGGCTCGGGGGCCGCTCCGCCGTCCGCTCCGGAACCGCCGACATTGACCATGGTCACCACCGCCCCGTATTCTGACCGCTGCGCTGTGGGCCTGCGCGACCTCGGACGGAGCAGGCTCGCGCTCGTTTATGTCGTTCGACCACTCCAGTCCATCGGCAGCCGACGAAAAGGGCCCTCCGCGCTTCGTACCACGAGCCACCAGCCGGAGACCTACCCCTGATGACGAGCGCCATCGACGTCCGACCCGAGACCCCTGAGCCGCCCGGCAGTCGCGTTCCCGCGCAGGTCGCGATCAACGACATCGGTTCCTCGGAGGATTTCCTCGCGGCGATCGACTCGACGATCAAATACTTCAACGACGGCGACATAGTCGAAGGGGTGGTCGTCAAGGTCGACCGGGACGAGGTCCTGCTCGACATCAGCTACAAGACCGAGGGCGTCATTCCCTCCCGGGAACTGTCGATCAAACACGACGTCGACCCGAACGAGGTCGTGAAGGTCGGTGACCAGATCGAGGCCTTGGTCCTGCAGAAGGAGGACAAAGAAGGCCGGCTGATCCTGTCGAAGAAGCGGGCGCAGTACGAGCGCGCCTGGGGCACGATCGAGAAGATCAAGGGCGAGGACGGCATCGTGACCGGCTCGGTCATCGAGGTCGTCAAGGGCGGCCTGATCCTCGATATCGGGCTCCGGGGCTTCCTCCCGGCCAGCCTCGTCGAGATGCGCCGGGTGCGCGACCTTCAGCCCTACGTCGGCCGCGAGCTCGAAGCGAAGATCATCGAGCTGGACAAGAACCGGAACAACGTGGTGCTGTCCCGCCGGGCGTGGCTCGAGCAGACCCAGTCCGAGGTCCGCCAGACCTTCCTCACCACCCTCCAGAAGGGCCAGGTCCGGCAGGGTGTCGTTTCCTCGATCGTCAACTTCGGCGCGTTCGTCGACCTGGGCGGGGTGGACGGGCTCGTGCACGTTTCCGAGCTTTCCTGGAAGCACATCGACCACCCGAGCGAGGTCGTCGAGGTCGGTCAGGACGTGACCGTGGAAGTCCTCGACGTCGACATGGACCGTGAACGGGTTTCGTTGTCGCTGAAGGCGACCCAGGAGGACCCCTGGCAGCAGTTCGCCCGGACCCACCAGATCGGCCAGGTCGTGCCTGGGCGGGTCACGAAGCTGGTGCCGTTCGGGGTCTTCGTCCGCGTCGAGGAGGGGATCGAGGGCCTGGTTCACATCAGCGAGCTCGCCGAGCGGCACGTCGAGATTCCCGAGCAGGTCGTGAACGTCGGTGACGAGATCTTCGTCAAGGTCATCGACATCGACCTCGAGCGCCGGCGGATCTCGCTCTCGCTGAAGCAGGCGAACGAGGGCACGATCGGCGAGGCCGTCGCCGGCCAGTTCGACCCGAGCATCTACGGGATGGCGGCCACCTACGACGAGTCCGGCAACTACGTCTACCCGGAGGGCTTCGACCCGGACACCGGCGAGTGGCTGCCGGGGTACGAAACGCAGCAGGCCGAGTGGGAGCGCCAGTACGCCGAGGCGCAAGCCCGCTTCGAGGCGCACCGTCAGCAGGTCGAGCGGGCCGCCCAGGCCGACGTCGCCGAGGAGACCGAAGCCGGCTCCTCGTCGTACTCCTCGACCGACGGGGACTCCGCCGGCTCGCTCGCGTCGGACGAGGCGCTGGCCGCGCTGCGCGAGAAGCTCGCTGGTGGCGAGCCCGGCCCGGCTCCCGCCGACGTCGCTCCCGCCGACGTCGCTCCCGCCGACGTCGCTCCCGACGAGAGCACCCCCGAGGCCTGACCCCGAGGCCGTGCTCACCGTCGGCCTCACCGGAGGCATCGGTTCGGGGAAGAGCGAAGTGGCCCGCCGGCTGGCCGACCATGGGGCGCTAGTGATCGACGCCGACGCGCTGGCCCGCGAGGTGGTGGCGCCGGGCACGCCAGGCCTGACCGCCGTCCTCGACGCCTTCGGGCCGGACCTGGCGGGGCCCGACGGGTCGCTTGACCGGGAACGCCTCGGCGAGATCGTCTTCGCCGACCCGGAACTGCGTGCGCGGCTCGAGGCCATCGTGCATCCGCTGGTGGGGGCGCGGGTCGCGGCGCTCACCGGCGCGGCGCCCGCCGACGCGATCGTCGTCCACGACGTCCCCCTGCTCGTCGAGGCCGGTCTCGCCCGGAACTACGACTTCGTGGTCGTCGTCGCGGCCGGCGTCGAAACCCAGGTCCGGAGGCTCACCGAGATCCGTGGGATGACCGAGTCAGCGGCCCGGTCGCGGATCACCGCCCAAGCCCCGCTCGACGCCAAGCTGGCGGTCGCCGACTTCATCGTCGACAACGACGGCCCCCTCGCTCACCTCCCTGCGCAGGTCGAGCTGCTCTGGTCGCGGCTGAGCGAGCGGGCGGCCTCGGCCCGGTGAGCCGTCCGGCCCGGCGGGCCCGGCCGGAAATTGTCCACGTCGCCGCGTAGTTTCGTCGGTATGGGCAGCACCGGTGGGTACCAGCGGCGCGATGCGCCGTTCCGGGTGGTGTCGGACTTCGAGCCGTCGGGCGACCAGCCGCAGGCGATCGAGGAGCTCGAGCGCCGGGTGCGGGCCGGGGAGCCCGACATCGTGCTGCTCGGGGCCACGGGCACCGGGAAGTCGGCCACCGCGGCCTGGCTGGTCGAGAAAGTCCAGCGGCCGACCCTGGTCATCGCGCCGAACAAGACCCTGGCCGCCCAGCTGGCCAACGAGTTCCGCGAGTTGCTGCCGGACAACGCCGTCGAGTACTTCGTCTCGTACTACGACTACTACCAGCCCGAGGCCTACGTTCCGCAGACCGACACCTACATCGAGAAGGACTCCTCGATCAACGAGGAGGTCGAGCGGCTCCGGCACTCGGCGACGATGTCCCTGCTGACCAGGCGCGATGTCGTCGTGGTCGCCTCGGTCTCGTGCATCTACGGGCTCGGCACCCCGCAGGAGTACATCGACCGCTGCCTGCGGCTCGAGCTCGGCGGCCAGGTCGACCGGGAGGCGCTCCTCCGCGGGCTGGTCGACATTCAGTACACCCGCAACGACCTGGCGTTCACCCGGGGCACGTTCCGGGCCCGCGGGGATACCGTCGAGATCTATCCGGTCTACCAGGAACTTGCCGTCCGCGTGGAACTGTTCGGCGACGAGATCGAGCGGATCTCGACCCTCCACCCGCTGACCGGGGAGGTCATCCGCGAGGACGAGCAGGTCCTCGTCTTCCCGGCGACCCACTATGTCGCGGGTCCGGAGCGCATGGAGCGGGCGATCACCGGGATCGAGCTGGAGCTCGCGGAGCGGCTGGCGGAGCTGGACCGGCAGGGCAAGCTGCTGGAGGCGCAACGGCTGCGGATGCGCACGACCTACGACATCGAGATGATGCGCCAGGTCGGCTTCTGCTCCGGCATCGAGAACTATTCGCGGCACATCGACGGCCGCGGTCCCGGCACGCCGCCACACACCCTGCTCGACTACTTCCCGGACGACTTCCTGCTCGTGATAGACGAGTCGCACGTGACGGTGCCGCAGATCGGCGGAATGTACGAAGGCGACATGTCGCGCAAGCGGACACTGGTGGAGCACGGGTTCCGGCTGCCGAGCGCGATGGACAACCGGCCGTTGAAGTTCGAGGAGTTCCTCGACCGGATCGCGCAGACCGTGTACCTGTCCGCTACGCCCGGCCCGTACGAGCTCGGCCGCGGGGACGGCGTGGTCGAGCAGATCATCCGTCCGACGGGGCTGATCGACCCGGAGATCGTGGTCAAGCCGACGAAGGGCCAGGTCGACGACCTCGTCCACGAGATCCGCCTGCGCGCGGACCGCGACGAGCGGGTGCTCGTGACGACGCTGACCAAGAAGATGGCCGAGGACCTCACCGACTATCTGCTCGATCTCGGGATCCGGGTGCGCTACCTGCACAGCGAGGTGGACACCCTCCGCCGGGTCGAACTGCTGCGCGAGCTGCGGCTCGGCGAGTACGACGTTCTCGTCGGGATCAACCTGCTCCGCGAGGGCCTCGACCTGCCGGAGGTCTCGCTGGTGGCGATTCTCGACGCGGACAAGGAGGGCTTCCTCCGCTCCGGCACCTCACTGATCCAGACCATCGGCCGGGCCGCCCGCCACGTGTCCGGACAGGTGCACATGTACGCCGACGGGATCACCCCGTCGATGCGGAAGGCGATCGAGGAGACCACCCGTCGGCGCGCGAAACAGGTGAGCTACAACACCGCGCGGGGACTCGATCCGCAGCCGTTGCGGAAGCGGATCGCCGACATCCTCGACGACGTCGTCCGCGACGTCGCCCGGGAGGAGCTGATCGGCGGGGGCGGCCGTCAGCAGAGCCGCGGGCGCACCCCCGCCTCCGGAATGGGTTCGCGGTCCTCGGCACCCGGCCGGCACGCGGCCGAGCTGGCCGGACTGCCCCGGGCCGAGCTGGCCGCGCTGATCCAGCAGCTCTCCGACCAGATGCACCAGGCGGCGACCGAGTTGCAGTTCGAGCTGGCCGCGCGCCTCCGCGACGAGGTCAACGAGCTGAAGCGGGAGATGCGCGGCATGCAGGCGGCCGGAGTCGTCTGATCGCGCCCTAGCCGAGCCGTCGGCGCAGGCGGCCCAACCTCCAGGCGATCGCGAACAGCGCGAGACCGATGCCGCCGCCGAGGGCGACCCGGGCGCCGGCGCTCCGGCGAAACCGCCGAGCTCGGCGGCGGCGAGCAGTGGAATGGCGACGGAGACGCGCCGCGAACGACCCAGCACGGTGGGTTGAGAACCAACAGCTACCCCTCTCGCTCCCGATGCCCAGCTTCCCTCCCGCCGGCGCCCGGACGGCATGATGGGCGGGTGGGCGTGCAGCGGATCGATCACGTGCAGCTGGCGATGCCGGTCGGGGCGGAGGACCTGGCCGTCGCCTTCTACCAGGACCTCCTGGGCCTGCCCCGCCAACCGAAGCCGGCCGTGCTCGCCGGCCGTGGCGGCGCCTGGTTCGGGGGCAGCGACGTGAACATCCACCTGGGGGTGGAGGAGGACTTCCGGCCGGCTCGCAAGGCGCACCCGGCGCTCGTCGTCACCGATCTGGCCGGCCTGACGGCGGTCCTGGCCGCCGGGGGTCACCCGGTGAGCGCCGGCGAGCGGCTGGACGGGCGCGCGCGGGTCTACGTCGACGATCCGTTCGGGAACCGGATCGAGCTGATCGAGGCGGGCTGACCGGCCGGCCCAGCGGCGAGTGTGCAATTTCCGACGCAAATCCGGCCGATCCACGCTGGGGTCCCGTCGGAAATTGCACACTCGCGGTCCCGGGTGGTCCCGACGGGGCCGATTCGGGCTACCAGCCGCGGGCCCGCCATGCCGGGACCGAAGGTCGTTCGGCGCCGATCGTCGTGTCCGCCCCGTGCCCCGGGTAGACCCAGGTTTCGTCCGGGAGCCGGGCGAACACCTTGTCCTCGAGGTCGGTCATCAAGCTGGCGAAGGCGTCGGCGTCTCCGAAAGTGTTCCCCGGGCCCCCCGGGAACAGCGAGTCTCCGGTGATCAGGTGCGGCCGGTCGGGTCCGTTGTAGAGCAGCGCGATCGAGCCGGGGGTGTGGCCGGTGAGATGGATGACCTCCAGCTCGCAGCGGCCCACCGCGATCCGGTCACCATCGGTCACCAGCTCGTCGACCGCGCTCGGCAGCGCGTCGGCGTCGAGCGGGTGCGCGACGAGTCGAGCGCCGGTGGCCGCCGAGACGGCGGCCAGGGCCTGCCAGTGGTCGAAGTGTTGATGGGTGGTGACCACCCGGGTCAGCCCGCCGCTGCCGATCTCGGAGAGCAGCCGGTCCGGCTCGTTCGCCGCGTCGACGAGCACGAGATCGCCGGTCGATCGGCAGCGGAGCAGGTAGGCGTTGTTGTCCATCGGCCCGACCGCGATCTTGGTGATCGTGAGGTCGGGTAGTTCGCGGACGTCGGCGGGACCGCCGACCCGGACCGCGCCGGTGTACTCGCTGCTCATCCGACCTCCATGATCTGGAAGGACAGTGTCACTCACGCCGGTTAGTCTGCCTGGAAACCCGAAAACTGCGAGCTTGGGAGCGCCCGCCCCGTGGCCGATCGTCTCCTCATTCGCGGCGCCCGCGAACACAACCTGCGCGACGTCAACCTCGATTTGCCGCGCGACGCGCTGATCGTGTTCACCGGCCTGTCCGGGTCCGGCAAGTCGAGCCTCGCGTTCGACACGATCTTCGCCGAAGGTCAGCGACGATACGTCGAATCCCTCTCCGCCTATGCCCGGCAGTTCCTGGGCCAGATGGACAAGCCGGACGTGGACTTCATCGAGGGCCTGTCGCCAGCCGTGTCGATCGACCAGAAGTCGACGTCGCGCAATCCGCGCTCGACGGTCGGCACGATCACCGAGGTGTACGACTACCTCCGGCTCCTGTTCGCCCGGATCGGCCAGCCGCACTGTCCGGTGTGCGGCAAGCCGATCGCCCGGCAGACGCCGCAGCAGATCGTCGACCGGGTTCTCGAGATCCCGGAGGGCACCCGCTTCCAGGTCCTCGCGCCTGTGGTCCGCGGCCGCAAGGGGGAGTACGGGGAGCTGTTCCGGGATCTAGCGAGCAAGGGCTACAGCCGGGTCCGGGTGGACGGGACGGTGGCCCCGCTCAGCGAACCGCCGAAGCTCGTCAAGTACGAGAAGCACACGATCGAGGTGGTCGTCGATCGGCTGACCGCCAAGTCCGGTGCCCGGCGCCGGCTGACCGACTCGGTTGAGACCGCCCTCGGGCTCGGCGGCGGCTTGGTGATCTTCGACTTCGTCGACCGGTCGGCCGACGACCCGACTCGGGAGCGGACCTACTCCGAGCACCTGGCGTGCCTCGACGACGACTTGTCCTTCGAGGAGCTGGAGCCGCGCTCGTTCTCGTTCAACTCGCCGTACGGCGCCTGCCCGAGTTGCACCGGGCTCGGTACCCGGATGGAGGTGGATCCGGAGCTGGTGATCCCCGACCCGGCCCGGTCGCTGGCCCAGGGCGCGATCGCTCCTTGGGCCGGCGGCCACACGAGCGACTACTTCGGCCGACTCCTCGAGGCGCTGGCGACGACGCTGAACTTCGCCATGGACACCCCCTGGGAGAAGCTCCCGATCCGGGTTCGACGCGCTGTTTTGAACGGCCATCCCGGGCAGGTCCACGTCCGCTACCGGAACCGGTACGGGCGCGAGCGGTCGTATTACACGAGTTTCGAGGGCGTCCTCCCCTATCTCGAGCGCCGCCACAGCGAGGCGGAGAGCGAGAGTGGGCGAGAACGATTCGAGGGCTTCATGCGGCAAGTCCCGTGCCCGGACTGCCACGGCTCCCGGCTCAAGCCGGCCTCCCTCGCGGTCACCGTCGGCGGGGCCACGATCGCGGACATCGCCGCGAAGCCGATCTCGGAATGCGCGGCCTTCCTCGGCGGCCTGCGCCTCAGCCCGCGGGACCGGACGATCGCCGAACGGGTTTTGAAGGAGGTGAACGAGCGCCTGCGGTTCCTGCTCGACGTCGGGCTCGACTACCTCTCCCTGAACCGCCCGGCGGCTACCCTCGCCGGTGGTGAGGCGCAGCGGATCCGCCTCGCCACCCAGATCGGCTCCGGTCTGGTTGGCGTGCTCTACGTGCTCGACGAGCCGTCCATCGGTCTGCATCAGAGGGACAACCACCGGCTGATCGAGACGCTGGTCCGGCTCCGCGACCTGGGTAACACCCTGATCGTCGTCGAGCACGACGAGGACACGATCCGCACCGCCGATTGGATCGTCGACATCGGGCCGGGTGCCGGCGAGCACGGCGGCGAGATCGTCGTGTCCGGACCCCTCGATCAGCTACTGGCCAGTGAGCGTTCGTTGACCGGGGCCTACCTCACCGGCCGTCGATCGATCCCCGTGCCGGACATCCGACGCCGGATCGACCGGGGGCGGCAGCTCACCGTTCGGGGCGCCCGCGAGCACAACCTGCGCGACGTCACGGTTTCTTTCCCGCTCGGCTGTTTCGTGGCGGTCAGCGGGGTCTCGGGCTCGGGGAAGTCGACCTTGGTCAACGACATCCTCTATGCCTCCCTGGCGAATCGGCTGCACGGCGCCCGGGTCGTCCCCGGGCGGCACCGCGGGGTCGACGGTGTCGAGTTCATCGACAAGGTCGTGCACGTCGACCAGTCGGCGATCGGGCGGACCCCCCGGTCCAATCCGGCGACCTACACCGGCGTTTTCGATCACGTGCGCCGGTTGTTCGCCGAGACCACCGAGGCGAAGGTCCGCGGGTACCTGCCTGGACGGTTCTCCTTCAATGTCAAGGGGGGCCGCTGCGAGGCGTGCGCCGGCGACGGCACGATCAAGATCGAGATGAACTTCCTCCCGGACGTGTACGTCCCCTGCGAGGTCTGCCACGGCGCGCGGTACAACCGGGAGACGCTCGAGGTGCACTTCAAGGGCCGGACGATCTCCGACGTGCTGGACATGCCGATCGAGGAGGCAGGCGCATTCTTCGCGGCGATCCCGGCGATAGCCAGGCACCTGACGACCCTGGATGACGTCGGGCTCGGCTACGTGCGACTCGGTCAGCCGGCACCGACGCTCTCCGGCGGCGAGGCGCAGCGGGTGAAGCTGGCCTCGGAACTGCAGCGCCGGTCGACCGGGCGCACGGTCTACGTCCTCGACGAGCCAACCACCGGTCTGCACTTCGAGGACATCCGCAAGCTCCTCGGTGTGCTCGGCCGGCTGGTCGATTCCGGGAACACCGTCATAGTCATCGAGCACAACCTCGACGTGATCAAGACCGCGGATTGGGTTGTCGACCTCGGTCCGGAAGGCGGTTCCGGGGGCGGTCTGGTGATCGCCGAGGGGACACCGGAAGACATCGCCCGGATACCGGGCAGCCACACCGGGGAGTTCCTGCGTCGGGTCGTGGGTCGCCCCCCGCAGCTCAGCGCTGTAGCAGCCGCTCGATGAGCGCCTCGAGCAGCGCCTCGCTGGCCTCTTCGCCGGATGGCACGATCGCTTCGGTGGCTGCGAGGAAACCGCGAACCGTCGCCATCGGCAGCCGCACCGCGCAGGGTCGTCCGCCGGCCGAGCCGAGGTCGAGGCGGATCGTTCCCGCGGGGGACTCCGGGGTGATCCGCACATCGCCGTCGCCGGTCGGTTCCTCTAGGCCGTAGCGGAGAAAGTCCCGCAGGATCGCCCAGTCCCCCCAGTACAACACGGGGTGGTCGGGGATGCCGCGGAGGGTGAACTGGACCGCCATCGGCTCGTCGCGACGCCAACCGAGCCGGAGCACGATCGGTCGACTGTGACCGTGCTGATCGCCGTCCTCGACGACGATCTCGACACCTACGTCGTCGTGTCGTGTCATGGGTTCTCCGTCGAGATATCCACCGCGTCGCAAAGGGTCGCATATCGCCCCTGCAACCCGCCAAACCGGGAGGGGTCGGCGACTAGGGTTGAGCTCGTGGCAGATCCGGCGAGTTACCGACCGCCGGCCGGCTCGGTCCCCGACGGGCCGGGTGTCTACCGTTTTCGCGACGAGCACGGTCGGGTCCTTTACGTCGGCAAGGCGAAGAGCCTGCGCGCTCGGCTCGGGTCGTACTTCCAGGACATCCATCATCTGCACGTGCGGACCCAGGCGATGGTCCGCGCGGCGGCCGGGGTGGATTGGACCGTCGTCGCGACCGAGGTCGAGGCTCTCCAGCTCGAGTACAACTGGATCAAGGAGTACGACCCGCGATTCAACGTGCGGTACCGGGACGACAAGAGCTATCCCTCGCTCGCGGTCACCCTCGACGAGGAATTCCCACGACTGCAGGTCATGCGTGGCCCGCGACGCAAGGGTGTCCGGTACTTCGGTCCGTACGCGCATGCCTGGGCCATCCGGGAAACCCTGGACCTGCTTCTGCGCGTGTTCCCGGCCCGTACCTGTTCCGCCGGCGTGTTCCGCCGAGCCCACCAGGTGGGCCGACCCTGCCTGCTCGGCTACATCGACAAGTGCTCGGCGCCCTGCGTCGGGCGGGTCGGGGCCCCCGAACACCGGCGCATCGTCGAGGATTTCTGCGACTTCATGAGTGGCTCCACGACCACCTACCTGCGTCGGTTGGAACGGGAGATGGCCGCTGCCGCTGCGGCCCAGGAGTATGAGCGGGCCGCGCGGCTGCGTGATGACATCGGCGCCCTGCGCCGGGCGATGGAAAAACAAGCCGTCGTCCTGGGCGACGGCACGGACGCCGATGTCGTCGCTTTCGCGGAGGATCCGCTCGAGGCTGCGGTCCAGGTCTTCTATGTCCGCGGTGGCCGGGTCCGCGGGCAGCGCGGCTGGGTCGTCGACAAGGTGGAGGACATCGATCTGGGCGGTCTCGTCGAACAATTCCTCGGCCAGGCCTACCTCGACGAGGGCAACGAGGTGCCGCGGGAGATCCTGGTTCCGGTGTTGCCGCCGGATTTCGCAGCGGTCACCGGACTCCTCGAAGGAGCCCGGGGCGCCCGGGTTTCCTTGCGCGTGCCCCGGCGCGGGGACAAGCGCGCGCTGCTGGAGACCGTAGAGCGCAACGCCCGGGATTCCTTTGCCCGGCACAAATTGCGCCGCGCTAGCGACCTCACGGCCCGAAGCCGCGCGCTCCAGGAAGTGCAGGACGCGCTCGGACTACCCGCCGCGCCGCTGCGGATCGAGTGCTTCGACGTTTCCAACCTTCAGGCGAGCGACGTGGTTGCCAGCATGGTGGTGTTCGAGGACGGCCTGCCCCGCAAGTCGGAGTACCGCCGATTCGCGATCCGCGGGTTCGCTGGCGAGGGGGACGTCGCCGCTATCTACGAAGTCGTGGCTAGGCGCTTCCGCCGCTACCTCGAGGAGCAGGCCCGCACGGCAGCGGCCGGGGCCGAAATCCGACCGATCGACCCGGCAACCGGGCGGCCGCGGAAATTCGCCTATCCGCCGAACCTCGTCGTTGTCGACGGCGGCGCGCCGCAGGTGTCGGCCGGTGCTCGGGCGCTGCGCGATCTGCGGATCGACGACGTCGCCCTGGTCGGGTTGGCCAAGCGGCTCGAGGAAGTCTGGCTGCCCGCGGACCCCGATCCGGTGATCCTTCCGCGGACCAGCGAGGGTTTGTATCTGCTGCAACGGGTCCGGGACGAGGCGCACCGTTTCGCTATCACCTACCACCGGCAGAAGCGATCGCGGTCGATGACGGTCAGCGCGCTGGACACCGTGCCGGGGTTGGGTGAGACCCGGCGTGCCGCACTACTCCGGCGGTTCGGGTCGGTGAAGCGGCTTCGTGCGGCGACCGTCGAGGAGATCGCCGCCGTGCCCGGCGTGGGCCCGCGGACCGCGGCCGCGGTCCATGCCTCCCTGGCCGCGGAACCGGTGGCGGGCGCGGTCGATGCTGCGACGGGTGAGATCCTCGACCCGCCACCGGACCCGCTGCCGCTGGCGGCGGCTGTCTCGGTGCGAGACATCGACGGGGAGGTGCCGGTGTGACCGGCGTGGGCGGGCTCGAGATCGCCATCATCACCGGGTTGTCGGGTGCCGGGCGGAGCACTGCGGCGAAGTGTCTCGAAGACCTCGGCTGGTACGTCGTCGACAACCTGCCGCCCTCGCTGCTCGCGACGCTCGCCGACCTCGGAAGCCGCTCTCAGGGTGCGGTGTCGCGCATCGCGGCGGTGGTCGACGTGCGCAGCCGGGCCTTCTCCTCGGATCTGCGGACGGCTCTCGAAGACCTGGACCGCCGCGGCCTGGCCCCTCGCGTGGTCTTTCTCGAGGCCACCGACGAAGCGCTGGTCCGGCGTTTCGAGAACGTCCGGCGGCCACATCCCTTGCAAGAAGATGGGCGGCTGGTCGACGGGATCGAAGCGGAGCGGGCGTTGCTCCGAGATTTGCGCGGCGAGTCGGACCTCGTCATCGACACCAGCGTGCTCAACGTGCACGAGCTTCGGGCAAAGGTCGACGCGGCGTTCAGCGGCGACGCCGAGGAGCGGTTGCGGGCTACCGTCGTGTCGTTCGGCTACAAGTACGGCCTGCCGGCCGACGCCGACCTCGTCGTCGACTGCCGGTTCCTCCCGAACCCGAACTGGGTCGAGGCTCTCCAGCCATTCAACGGGCTCGACCCGCGCGTTGCCGAGTACGTCTTCGCCCAGCCGGGCGCCCGCGAGTTCGCCGCGGGCTACGGCGAGCTGTTGCGGGTGGTCACGGACGGATACCGTCGTGAGGGGAAGCGCTACCTCACCCTCGCCGTGGGCTGCACCGGCGGAAAACATCGCAGCGTAGCCATGGCGGAGGTGCTCGCCGGCGACCTGGCTGGCCAGGATGTCGATGTCCAGGTGGTCCATCGCGACCTGGGACGCGAATGAGTGCCGGCCCGCGGGTGGTTGCCTGCGGCGGCGGGCACGGCCTGGCCGCGTCGCTCGCCGCCCTGCGGTCGCTCACCGACCGGCTCACCGCCGTGGTCACCGTCGCCGACGATGGCGGCTCGAGTGGACGGCTGCGGGCTGAGCTCGGTGCGCTGCCGCCCGGGGACCTGCGGATGGCGTTGGCCGCGTTGGCCGCGGACGATGCGTGGGGGCGCACCTGGACCGACCTGGTCCAGCACCGATTCACCGGCATCGGCCCGCTGGCCGGTCACCCGATCGGAAACTTGCTGCTCACCGGGCTGGCTGACGTGGTCGGGGGTCCGGTACCAGCGCTCGACCTGCTCGGTCGGCTCCTGGGGATCCGCGGCCGGGTCCTGCCGTTGGCCACCGAGCCGCTCGACATCGTCGCGGACGTCACCGGCCTCGACCCCAATAACCGGCTGACGCATACCGAGGTCCGCGGTCAGGTAGCGGTCGCCACGACGACCGGCCGGGTAGTCGACGTCCGGCTCGAGCCGGACGACGCGGTCGCGTGCCCGGCGGCTGTGGAGGCCGTGCTCGACGCGGACTGGTTGATCCTCGGTCCCGGCTCGTGGTTCACGAGCGTCATTCCCCATCTGCTCGTGCCGGGCCTGGCGAAGGCGATCGAGTCAACCGCCGGCCGCCGGTTGCTTGCACTCAACCTGGTCCCACAGCCGGGGGAGACTGAGGGCTTCTCGGCGGAGACCCATCTGGAGGTGTTGGCGGCGCACGCCCCCCAGCTCCGCTTCGATGTCGTGCTTGCCGACCCGACGAGCATCGATCCGGCGGGAACGCCGGCGCTGGCCGAGTGCGCAGCCGGCTTCGGTGCCGAACTGGTTGTCCGGCCGCTTGCTGGTGGCGACGGCAGTCCACGGCACGATCCCACTCGGCTGGCGGCCGCTTTCGACGAGATATTTACGCGGTACCGAGGAGAGCGACCATGGCAATGACGGCGGCGGTCAAGGACGAGCTCTCGCGACTCTCGGTCACCAAGCCGTGCTGCCGCAAGGCGGAGATGTCTGCCCTGCTGCGGTTCGCCGGAGGCCTGCATCTGGTCAGCGGGCGCCTCGTCGTCGAAGCCGAGCTCGATACCGGCGCAGTGGCCCGCAGGTTGCGTCGGGACATCGGCGAGGTCTTCGGACACCCGACCGACATCGCCGTCATGGCGGCTGGGGGGCTGCGTCGGGGCACCCGCTACCTCGTCCGGGTGGCCAGGGACGGCGACAGCCTGGCCCGCCAGACCGGTCTGATCGACCAGCGCGGCCGACCGGTTCGTGGTCTGCCGCCCCAGGTGGTTTCCGGTGGGGTGTGTGATGCGGCAGCCGCCTGGCGCGGGGCCTTCCTGGCCCACGGTTCGCTCACCGAGCCCGGCCGATCTTCATCCCTCGAGATCACGTGTCCCGGGCCGGAGTCCGCCCTGGCGCTCGTCGGGGCGGCCCGCCGCCTGGGCGTGTCGGCGAAGGCGAGGGAGGTCCGCGGCGTCGATCGCGTCGTCGTGCGCGACGGCGATGCGATCGGGGTGCTGCTCACCAAGCTCGGAGCCCACGGCAGCGTGCTCGCGTGGGAGGAACGCCGGATGCGCCGCGAGGTCCGCGCGACGGCGAACCGGCTCGCCAATTTCGACGACGCCAACCTCCGCCGCTCCGCCCGGGCGGCGGTGGCCGCGGGCGCGCGGGTCCAGCGGGCGCTGGAGATCCTCGGTCCGGATGCTCCAGAGCACCTGCTTGCATCGGGCCGGCTCCGACTCGATCACGCCCAGGCGAGCCTGGAGGAACTGGGGTCGCTGGCCGACCCCCAGCTGACCAAGGACGCCATCGCCGGCCGGATCCGCCGGTTGCTTGCGCTCGCCGACCGCCGTGCCGAGGATCTCGGCATCCCGGGTACCGAGGCGAACCTGACCCCGGAGATGCTCGCGCCCTGACCGGCGGTAAGGTCCGCGCCGGGGACCGATCGATGAGGGAGGCTCACGTGGCGACCCGAGTCGGCGTCAACGGGTTCGGCCGGATCGGTCGGAACTTCTGGCGGGCGGTTACCGCGACCGGGTCGAGCGACCTCGAGATCGTCGCCGTCAACGACCTGACCGACCCGGCGACCCTCGCCTACCTGCTCAAGTACGACTCGGTGCTCGGCACCCTCCCTCGAGATGTTCGGTCCACCGCTGACGGAATCGCGGTGGGTGACACGACGATCCGCGTGCTCTCCGTGCGCGATCCGGCCGCGCTGCCCTGGCGGGACCTGGGGGTCGACGTGGTGATCGAGTCGACCGGCCGCTTCACCCGGGCGTCTGATGCGGGGGCACACCTGCGGGCCGGGGCGAAGAAGGTCATCATCAGCGCTCCGGCGAGCGACGAGGACCTCACCGTCGTCATGGGGGTCAACGACCAGGAATACGACCCGGACCGGCACGCCATCCTGTCCAACGCCTCCTGCACGACGAACTGCGTCGCCTCGTTGGCCAAGGTTCTGCTCGACAGCTTCGGGATCGTCAGGGGCTTCATGACGACGATCCATGCCTACACGAACGACCAGGTCATCCTCGACTTCCCGCACAAGGATCTGCGCCGGGCCCGGGCCGCGGCGATCAACATAATCCCGACGTCGACCGGCGCGGCGAAGGCGACCAGCCTCGTCCTGCCCGCCCTGGCCGGTCGCCTCGACGGCATCGCGATGCGGGTTCCCGTTCCCGACGGCTCGGTCACCGACCTGGTCGTCGAGTTGGGATGCGACGTTACGACGGAGGCGGTCAACGACGCCTACCGGGCAGCTGCCGACGGCCAGCTCAAGGGCTACCTCGTTTACACCGACGACCCGATCGTCTCGAGCGACATCGTCGGCAGCCCGGCCTCGTGCACGTTCGACTCGTTGCTCACGATGACCAACGGCCGACAGGTGAAGGTCGTCGGCTGGTACGACAACGAGTGGGGCTACGCGAGCCGGCTCGCCGACCTGACCGCGCTCGTCGGCTCGCGCCTCCGCTAGTGGGCGGTCGCCTTCCGTCCGTGCAGAGTTTGGGTGACGTCGCGGGTCGTCGGGTTTTCGTCCGGGCCGACCTCAACGTGCCGCTCGACGGCACTCGGATCACCGACGACGGTCGGATCCGCGCCAGCGTCGCCACGATCCGTGAGCTCACCGGCCGAGGCGCGCGGGTGGTGGTAGGCGCGCATCTTGGCCGGCCGAAAGGGCAGCGTGTCCCGGAACTCACGCTCCGGCCCGCGGCCGAACGGCTCGGCGAGCTACTCGCGGCGCCGGTGGCCTTCACCGAGGACGTGGCCGGCGACGATGCCGCCGAGACGGTCCGCTCACTCGATGACGGCGGCGTCGCGTTGCTCGAGAACCTGCGCTTCGAGTCGGCCGAGACCAGCCCGTCCGACGCGGAGCGGGCGGCGTTCGCCGACCGGCTGGCCGGCCTGACCGACTGCTACGTCGATGACGCGTTCGGCGCAATACATCGCAAACACGCCAGCGTCTACGACCTGCCGGCCCGGCTGCCGCATGCGGCCGGCGAGCTCGTCCTGCGCGAACTGGCCGTGCTTCGCCGGCTCACCGAGGCACCGGAGCGACCGTACGTCGTCATCCTCGGCGGTGCCAAGGTCTCCGACAAGCTCGGGGTGATTGCCCGTCTGCTGGAGCGGGTGGACCGGCTGCTCATTGGCGGCGGCATGTGCTACACGTTTCTCGCCGCGCAGGGCCACGAAGTGGGGGACTCGCTGCTCGAGGCCGACCAGCTGGATGCCTGCCGCGGGTTCCTCGAGCTGGCAGCCTCCCGCGGGATCGAGTTGCGGCTGCCCTCCGACATCGTCGCGGCAGCCCACGTCGAGCCCGATGCGGCGTGCTCGGTAGTCGATGCCGAGCGGATCCCGCCCGGGTTCACCGGCCTCGACATCGGGCCGGCCACGGTTGCACAATTCGCCGCCGCGCTGACCGACGCCCGGACCGTGTTCTGGAACGGCCCGATGGGTGTCTTCGAGCTCGACGCATTCGCGAACGGCACGAAGGGGGTGGCCGCGGCGGTGGCCGAGGTCTCCGCCGTCCGGGGCGGCTTCACCGTCATCGGCGGCGGCGACTCCGCGGCCGCGGTGCGCGCGCTCGGCCTCGATGACGCGTCGTTCGGCCACATCTCCACCGGGGGAGGCGCCAGCCTCGAGTACCTCGAGGGCCGGGACCTGCCCGGCCTGCTCGCATTGGCGGTGCCGTGACCCGCAAACCGTTGATCGCCGGCAATTGGAAGATGAACCTCAACCACCTGGAGGCGATCGCGCATCTGGAGCGACTCGCCTACACCCTCCGGGACGAGGACTTTGCCCGGGTGGACGTCACCGTGCTGCCGCCGTTCACCGACTTGCGGAGCGTGCAGACAGTCGTGGACGGGGAGCGACTGCTGCTCAGCTACGGCGCCCAGGATCTTTCCGCCCACCCGGCCGGGGCCCACACCGGTGACGTCAGTGGCGCGATGCTGGCTCGGCTCGGCTGCTCCTACGTCATCGTCGGGCATTCGGAGCGTCGCCTGCACCACGCTGAGAGCGACGACGATGTCGCGGCCAAGCTGCGGGCCGCCCACCGGGTGGAGCTGACGCCGATCCTCTGCGTCGGCGAGCCGCTAGAGGTGCGCCGGGAGGGCCGGCAGGTCGAGCACTGCCTTGACCAACTTTCGGCCGCGTTGGCCGGGCTGACCGCCGAGGCGGTCGGCCGGGTGGTATTGGCATACGAGCCGATCTGGGCGATCGGAACCGGCGAGGTCGCCACCCCCGACGATGCACAGCAGGTGTGCGCGGCGCTGCGCGGACGGTTGGCCGAGCTGGCCGGGTCGTCGGCCGATCTGGTGCGGATCCTCTACGGCGGTTCGGTGAAGGCGGACAACATCGACGACATGATGGCCGGCCGAGACGTTGACGGGGCGCTGGTCGGAGGCGCCAGCCTCGACGTGGACGAGTTCGTCCGGATCGTCCGGTTCCAGCCGTGAGCGCTACGACGACACGGTGAGCGGTGCGGTCGCGATCGGTCGGCCGGTCGCCGCGGCTCCACTGCCGGTGACCTGGAACAGGGTCACCGTGTAGCTCCCGGCGGGCACGGTGAGCACGAACGTGCCCTGGACCGAGCAGCCGTTCAGGCCCTGGAGTGCGCCCAGCGCCTCCGCGGTGTCGCTCGGTTGCCCGGGTGCGGGCTCCGCCGTCAGCACGTCGGCACCGGCCGGGTGCAGGGTCCTGCCGATCGCGAGCTCTACCTGGTCGGACGCGGGTCCGGTGCCCGACCAGGCGAGGATCTGCCGGGTCCGCGCGGTCGAACTGGAGAGCTTGATCGCCGGATGGTGGCAGTCGAGGGCGATCGGCGGCGGCTTCGGCAGCCGGGTGTGGTGCAGCACGCCGGCGAGCACCGCAAGGACGAGCACGGCCAGCGCGAGCTTCCACTGCGCCGACCGGTTCGGTCGGCCGCTGGCGTCGAGCAGCGGCGGCGGCCGGAACAGCCCGGTCGCGCGGCGACCGGGACGGCCGAAGATCGGCGCCCAGCTTCGCCAGCCACGCTCCGCCGGGGGTGGCCCGCTCGTCATCGACGCCACTGCCCTTCGTTCCCGCCGACGCTCGCCGGCGGTTCACGGACATCATCTCCGGTCGGGTCCGTCGGCCCCGTGCAACGCCTAGATCACCGCTTGGTCACGATTAGATGACGTCGGCCCTCCCGGCGTGGCGCCGCGGCCGCCGCGTCCTATGCTTCGGTCCGATACCGCCACGTGCGGCGCGCCGTCACGGGCGGCGTCGCGTTCCGCGGGAGAGGCAACGACGCCGGATGACCGCACCGCTGGAAGTGCAGGGCAGCGCCCTCGAGGCGCAGCCCGAAGCTGTGGCGATCGCCGAGGGGCACCGAATCGAGGGCCGCTCGCTCGGCCAGATCGCCTGGATGCGCCTAAAGCGGGACAAGGTGGCGCTGGGCGGCGGCGTAATCGTCGTTTGCCTGGTCATCGTTGCGGTGCTCGCACCAGTGATCACCGCGCTCGACGGGCAATCTCCGTACGCCTTCCACACCGCTCTGCTCAGTCGGGACACCCTGGTTCCGTTCGGACATTTCGGCGGAATCAGCGGGACCCACCTGCTCGGCGTGGAACCCACCAGCGGGCGGGACATCTTCGCCCGGATCGTCTACGGCGCCCGGGTGTCGTTGATCGTGGCCCTCGGCTCCACCCTGCTCGCTGTCGTCATCGGCGTCTTCTTCGGCGGGATCGCGGGTTTCTTCGGCGGGATCGCCGATACGTTCATCGCCCGGACCATGGACCTCTTGCTGTCCATCCCGCAGCTGCTATTCGCGATCGCCCTGCTGGTGATCATCCAGGCGGCGCCCGGGTCGTTCATCGGATTGTCGGGCAGCACCTTGCACATCGTCGTGCTGATCTTCGTGATCGGTGGTTTCAGCGGGCCCTACATCGGCCGAATCATTCGTGGGCAGGTGCTGTCGCTGCGGGAGAAGGAGTTCGTCGAGGCCGCCCGCAGCATGGGCGCTCGCTCGCCGCACATCCTGCTCCGCCAGCTGCTACCCAACCTCTGGGCGCCGATCCTGGTCTACTCCACCCTGCTCATCCCGACGAACATCCTCAGCGAGGCCGCGCTGTCCTACCTCGGGGTCGGGGTCCAGCCACCGACCGCGTCGTGGGGCCAGATGCTCTCCGACGCGACCAGCATCTATCAGGTCGACCCGGCCTACATGCTCGTCCCCGGCCTGGCCATCTTCATCACGGTCATGGCTTTCAACCTGTTCGGCGACGGTCTGCGCGATGCCCTCGACCCGAGGACCATCCGCTGACCGCCATGCACGCCCGGCGTCCTGGCCCCAGGACCGAGTAGAGGAAGAGGAACGGACGGACACATGATCAGACATCTCTCGAAAATGAAGCTGCTGGCGGTAGCCGCGGCGCTGCCGCTCGCCGTCACCGCGTGCGGCGGGGGCAGCAGCCCCAACACGCCGCCACCGAAGCTCACCGGCTACAACGCCGCCACAACCGGCATCGTCAACGCCTCCAACAAGCCCGGCGGCACCCTCAATCTGATCAGTTCCGGCGACTGCGACTCGTGGGACCCGGCGCGGACGTACTACGCGTTCTGCTGGGACATGCAGCGGCTGTTCGAGCGGACCCTGATGGCGTACGCCGCGGCTCCCGGCGCGGCCGGCACCCAGGTCGTACCGGACCTGGCCTCCGCCCCGGGCACGGCGAACGCCGACGCCACGGTGTGGACCTACCACCTGCGCAGCGGGATCAAGTTCCAGACCGGCGCGGTGATCACCAGCCAGGACATCAAGTACGCGATCGAGCGGATCTTCGCGACGACCGTGATCAGCGGCGGTCCGACCTACGTGATCTGCCTGCTCACGACGTGCAACGCGAGCGGCGCTTCGCCCTACCTGGGTCCCTACGGTGCGGGTCACCCGTCGCTCTCCAGCATCGTGACGCCGGACGCCAACACCATCGTCTTCCACCTGGTGAAGCCGTACTCGGACTGGAACTACATCATGGCGCTGCCCGGCTCCGCGCCCGTTCCCGCGGCGCTGGACACCGGCGCCAAGTACGCGCTGAAGCCGGTCGCATCCGGCCCGTACGAGTTCGTCTCCTACTCGCCCGGCAAGTCGGCGAGCTGGATCCGTAACCCGTACTGGGTGCGCAGCACCGACCCGATCCGCAAGGCGCTGCCGGACGCGATCAGCCTGCTGATCGACTCCAACCCGGCCGACGTCGACAGTCACCTGCTGGCCGGCACCGCCGACGTCGACATCGGCGGCACCGGGGTGCAGTCGGCCGCCCAGGCGAAGATCGTCACGACGCCCGCGCTCAAGGCGAACGCGGACGACCCGACCGACAACTTCGTCCGGTACTTCACGATCGACCCGACCGTCCCGCCGCTGAACAACAAGGCGTGCCGGCTGGCGATCATGTACGCCCTCAACAAGTCCGACCTCCAGTTGGCCCGGGGTGGCGACTACGCGGGGAAGATCACCGGTTCGATGCTCGCACCGAACATCGCCGGCTTCGACTCCACCTTCGACCCGTACCCGAACGGTGCGGGCAACACGGGTGACCTCGCCATGGCCAAGCAGGAGCTGACGGCCTGTGGGCACCCGCACGGGTTCTCCACGCACATGGCCTACATCAACGAGGGCAAGTCGGTGAAGGTCTTCAACGCGGCCCAGCAGGCGCTGGCCCGGGTCGGCATCACGCTGCTTCCGGGTGCGGGGCAGGCGTCCTCGTACTACTCGACCTGGGTGGGGACTCCGGCGAGCATCGTCCAGCACAACCTGGGCATGACCCAGTACGGCTGGGGTGCCGACTTCCCGACCGGTGTCGGCTGGTGGTACTCGATCGTCGACGGTCAGGCCATCGCGGTCTCGGGTGGAAACTCGAACATCCCGAGCCTGAACGACCCGATCGTGAACAACGACATCAACGCCTTGGAGAAGACCACCGATCCGGCGACTCGAGCGAGCCTCGACCACCAGATCGACGTCGAGGTCATGAACCAGGCCGACTTCGCGCCGTTCCTGGACGAAGCTGACCTGACCTACCGCAACCCGCGGGTCACCGACATCTACATCCAGGGTTCCTTCGGCATCTACGACTTCGTGTCGCTGGGTGTCGTCTCCTAAAGTACGCAGCGACGCGTCGGCAGTGCCGCTGACCGAGACAGCCGAAGGAAGGTGACGCCGACCGCGGTGGGCGAGGGTGAACCCCACGCCCACCCCGGTCGGCGGACTTCGTGATCCGATACATCATTCGGCGGTCCCTCGGGGCCGGACTGGTGCTGGTCATTCTCAGCATCGTGACCTTCGGCATCTTCAACGTCGGGCCCCGATTGACCGGGGCAAATCCCGCCTACCTCTACGTGGGCAAGATCACCAGTCCGGCGCAGATCAAGGCGGTCGAGCACAAGCTCGGCCTCGACAAGCCGCTCGCCGCCCAGTACGTCGACTACATGTCCGGGATCTTCCTCGGCCGGACCGTCACCGACGGCACCACCGTTGACCGGTGCCCGGCGCCCTGCCTGGGCTACTCCTACCGGTACCAGACGCCGGTGACGACGCTGATCGCCAACCGCTTTCCGGTGACGCTGTCGCTGGCCCTCGGCGCGGCCGTGATCTGGCTGGTCGCGGGGGTCCTTACCGGGATCGCGTCCGCGCTTCGTCGGCGCAGCTTCGTCGACCGGGCGTCGATGACGGTGGCCCTCGCGGGGGTCTCGTTGCCGGTGTTCTTCACCGGGTTGCTGCTAACCGCGATCTTCGAATACGGGCCCAGCTGGTTGCAGTGGTTCCCCAACCTGCACTACGTGTCGTTCGGCACGAACCCGCTGAGTTGGGCGCACAACCTGCTGCTGCCGTGGCTGGCGCTGGCTTTCCTCTATGCCGCGCTATACGCCCGGCTGACCCGGGCCAGCATGCTCGAGACCATGGCCGAGGACTACGTCCGGACCGCCCGCGCGAAGGGCCTGCCGGAACGGACGGTGATCTTCAAACACGGCCTGCGCGCCGCCCTGACCCCGATCGTGACGATCTTCGGGCTGGACCTCGGCGGCCTGCTCGGCGGCGCGATCCTCACCGAGACCGTGTTCAACCTGCCGGGCCTCGGCAAGCTGGCCTACGATGCGATCGGCGCGGAGGACCTGCCGATCATCCTCGGGACCACGCTGCTGGCGGCGGTCTTCATCGTCGTGGCCAACCTGATCGTCGATGTCCTCTACGCTGTGGTGGACCCGCGGGTCCAGTACAGCTGATCGCCTCGTCACCGGAGGAAGCGTGACCGTCCGGCAAGTCGAACAGACCGGACCGGCCCCGGCACCCGGAGACGCCTTCCTCAGCGTCCGGGGTCTCAAGATTTCCTTTCCGACCGACGACGGCCTGGTCAAGGCGGTCGACGGTCTGAGCTTCACCCTCGAACGGGGCCGTTCACTGAGCATCGTCGGCGAGTCGGGTTCCGGGAAGAGCGTGACCAGCCTCGGGGTCCTGGGCCTGCACAACCGGGGCAATGCCCGGGTCTCCGGGGAGATCTGGCTCGACGGGCTGGAACTGGTGAGCGCCGACCCGGAGGCGGTGCGTGCGCTCCGCGGCGCCAAGATGGCGATGATCTTCCAGGACCCGTTGTCGAGCTTGCATCCGTACTTCACGGTCGGCTCGCAAATCGCCGAGGCCTACCGGCTCCACAACAAGGTCAGCCGCAAGGAGGCTCGGGAACGGGCCGTCCAGATGCTCCGGCTCGTGGGCATCCCGAATCCGGAGAGCCGGGTCGACGACTACCCGCACCAGTTCTCCGGCGGTATGCGGCAGCGGGCGATGATCGGGATGGCGCTGTCCTGCGACCCGGCCCTGCTGATCGCCGACGAGCCGACCACGGCGCTCGACGTGACCGTGCAGGCGCAAATCCTCGAGCTGGTCAACACGCTCCAGCGGGAATTCAACTCGGCGGTCATCCTCATCACCCACGACCTCGGGGTCGTCGCCGAGGTCGCCGACGACGTGCTGGTGATGTACGCCGGCCGGGTCGCCGAGTACGCATCGGCCCAGGACACCTTCTACAAGCCCGAGCACCCCTACACCTGGGGGCTGCTGACCTCGGTGACCCGGCTCGACCGGGACCGGCAGGAGCGGTTGCAGCCGATCAGCGGTAACCCGCCGTCGCTGATCAACGTGCCGGACGGCTGCCCTTTCCATCCGCGGTGCAAGTACGCCGACCGGAACGGTGACCGATGTCGGACCGAGATCCCCGAGCTGCTCGAGACCGCGCCCGGACATATGGTCGCCTGCCACCTGCCGGTCAAGACCCGACGCCAGATCTTCAAGGACGAAGTGGCGCCGACGCTATGACCGGATATCCGTTCAACGCGAGCGGCCGGCGAACCGATGGCTGATCGGGTCGCGGCGGAGGTGATGACCGGCGGGTACGGTGCGCCGGGCAACGGCGACGCCCTGTTGCAGGTCAGTGGATTGCAGAAGTACTTCCCCGTCCGGCGCGGGATCATCTTCCAGCGCAAGATCGGTGACGTGCAGGCGGTGGACGGCCTGAGCTTCTCGATCGCCAAGGGCGAGACGCTCGGCCTGGTCGGCGAGACCGGGTGCGGCAAGTCGACGACCGGGCGGTTATTGGCCCGGTTGCTGGAGCCGACCGCTGGCTCGATCCGGTTCCAGGGGCGGGACATCACCCATCTTTCGGCCGGCGCGATGCGCCCGGTGCGCCGTGACATCCAGGTGATCTTCCAGGATCCATATTCGTCGCTGAACCCGCGGCACACGATCGGCACGATCGTCGGCACGCCGTACCGGCTCCAGAAGGTCAAGACCGAGCGGGGCGTCAAGCGCGCGGTCCAGGACCTCCTCGAACTGGTCGGGCTGAACCCCGAGCACTACAACCGCTATCCGCACGAGTTCTCCGGCGGCCAGCGGCAGCGGATCGGGATCGCCCGGGCACTGGCCCTGCGCCCCAAGATGGTGATCGCCGACGAGCCGGTCTCCGCGCTCGACGTGTCAATCCAGGCCCAGGTCATCAACCTGCTCGAGGACCTGCAGAACGAGTTCGACCTCACCTACCTGTTCATCGCCCACGACCTGTCGGTGGTCCGGCACATCTCGGACCGGGTCGCGGTCATGTACCTCGGCAAGATCGTGGAACTGGCGGACCGGGTCGGGCTCTACGAGCACGCGATGCATCCCTACACTCAGGCCCTGCTCTCCGCGGTGCCGATTCCCGACCCGGACAAGGGGCATGCCCGCGAGCGCATCTTCTTGACCGGGGATGTGCCGAGCCCGCTCAATCCGCCGGCGGCCTGCCGGTTCCACACCCGCTGCTGGAAGGCGCAGGAGATCTGCCGGACGGTCGAGCCGTTGCTCGTCGAGCTCAGCCCCGGGCACCAGGCCGCCTGCCATTTCCCCGAAGAGAAGGCCGTCTTCTAGATGATCCTCGGCTTGTCGATCCTCGTCGTTCTCACCAGCCTGCTGCTGGTGGTCCTCATCCTGTTGCACCGGGGCAAGGGTGGTGGGCTGTCGGACCTGTTCGGCGGAGGGGTGTCATCCACCCTGGCCGGCTCATCGGTGGTGGAAAAGAACCTCGACCGAATCACCATCTTCGCGGGGGTCACCTGGGTGCTTTCCATCATCGGGGTCGGTCTGCTCATGAAACACTGACCCGTCGAAGGCGGCCGGTCCGGCACGAGGAGGCAACCGGTGGCGGGTGGGAACGCGATCCGCGGGAGTCGGGTCGGCGCTGGGCCGATGGGGGAGGCCGAGCGTGGGGAGGTCGCCCCGCGTCAGCGGGTGTCGTTCTGGTGCGCGAACCGTCACGAGACCCGGCCGTCCTTCGCCGTCGACGCCGCGGTACCGGATCTGTGGGACTGCCCACGTTGCGGCTTCCCGGCCGGCCGCGAGCGGCATAACACCCCGGCGCCGCCGAGGAACGAGCCCTACAAGACCCACCTGGCCTATGTTCGCGAGCGACGCGACGACGCGGACGGAGAGGCGATCCTCGCCGAGGCCCTGGCCCGGCTGCGCGAGCGCTGAGCGAAGGTCAGGGGGAAGCGAACCGGGCGAGGCTTTGCGGCAGCGCGGAGGCGGCCGCCCGATCGAGGAGGAAGCGGGTGGCCACCCGCCCGCGCACCCCGGCGGCCGGCAGCTGGACCGGACCGGCCCCGGACAGCGCCAGCCGGACCGCTCGGGCCTTCTCCTCGCCGGCGGCGAGGATCCACACCTCCCGCGCGGCGTTGATCGCCGGAAAGGTGAGGGTCAGCCGGACCGGCGGCGGTTTCAGCGAGCCGCGAACGGCAACTACCGGGCGCTCGTCGTGTACGGCCGGTGCCTCCGGGAACATCGAGGCGATGTGACCGTCCGGTCCGATCCCGAGGAGTAGCAGGTCGAAGGCCGGGACCGGCCCGTGGTCCTCCGGGCGGGCGGCGGCGGCCAGCTGTGCGGCGTAGCTGGCGGCGGCGGCCTCGGGGTCCGCGCCGTCCGCACCGTCGCTCGCTGCCATCGGGTGCACCCGGGCCGGGTCGAGACCGACGTCGTCGAGCAGTGCGGCCCGGGCCTGGGTCTCGTTGCGGTCCGGGTCCCCGGCCGGGAGGAAGCGCTCGTCCCCCCACCAGACGTCGAGCCGGCGCCAGTCGATGGCGTCACGGGCCGGCGCCGCGCGGAGCCCGGCCAGGGTTGCCGTTCCGATTCCGCCTCCGGTGAGTACGATCGAGCCGTTGCCCCGTGCGGACTGTGCATCGACCAGTGCGGTGACGATCCGCGCCGTCACCGCCCGGGCCAGCAGGTCCGCGTCGCGGTGGATGACGATGGCCGGTGGGGTCATCGGTCCGACCCGGCCATAATCGGGTCCTGCCAGCGGTGGGTCCGCGCCGGGGACCGATCGCGCAGGCCGGCAATCCCCGTCGTCGCGGCCAGCGCCTCGGCGTATACCGCGTCGGCGTCGAGACGCCGCACTTCTTCAGCGAGCAGCTCGCCCAGGCCGCGGCGGGGGAGCGGAAGCTGGCGGTCCGGCTGACCGGTGCGGGAGAACGTCGCCAGCCGGCCGTCCGGCCGGCTGATCCGGAAGACCTGCTCGCGGCCGCAGGAGATCTCGACATCGGTGACCCCCGGGCCGGCCGAGGCCTCGGTGCCGGGGGTCAGGCTCAGCCGGTCACCGAGCCACCCGGCGAGCAACGCGGCACTGGGGTTGCCGGCTTCGGCCTCGACCCGGGCCGCGTCCGGCGTGAGGGCTCGGGAGTCGAACGCGGAGGCGAGCAGCGCCCGCCAGGGTGTGGTGCGCCCCCACGCGAGGTCGGTGTCGCCGGGGGCGAAATCGACCGCCCGTTGCCGCAGGGCGGCGCCCGGGTCGGGCGCCAGCGCGCAGTCGGTGACCCGGCGATCGGCGAGGACTCCCAGCGGGTCGGTGGCTATCTCGTCCGGCGGCGGCCCGTGCCACCAGGTGACGACCGGGGCGTCGGGAGCGAGCAAGGGCAGCACCACCGACTCGGCGTGCAGCGTGAGCCGGCCGTACATCCGCAGGACGACCGCCTCGGTGGGGCCGAGCCGGCCGCCGACCTGGACTTCGGCGTCCAGGCGATCGGCGGTGTCGAGCTGTCGGCGGACCACGATGAGCAGCCGGCACGGATGGGCCTGGGCGGCGACCGTCGCCGCCTGCTCGGCAGCGGCGACCTGACGCTCGTCGACGATGACGATCAACGTCAGGGCGAGTCCGGCGGCGACCGCACCGCCCGCCCGGCCTTCGGCGCCCAGCGCCTTCACCACGTCCCCGCCGGTGGTGTCCCAGAGCGTGGTGGTCACGGCCGCCTCCAGGATCGGCCCTCGCGGGCCAGCATGTCGTCGGCCGCGGCAGGTCCCCATTCCCCGGCCCGGTAGCGGTGCGGGGTCGTCCCGGACCAGAAGGCCTCGAGCGGGTCGACGACCCGCCAGGAGGCCTCGACCTCCTCGTGGTCGGGGAACAGCGTCTTGTCGCCGAGCAGGACGTCGAGCACCAGCCGCTCGTACGCCTCCGGGCTCGACTCGGTGAACGAAGCGCCGTAGAGGAAGTCCATCGACACGTCGCGGACCTCCATCGCCGAACCTGGCACTTTCGACCCGAACCGCAGGGTCACTCCTTCGTCGGGCTGGACCCGCACGACGAGCTGGTTCTGCCCCAGCTCGGTGGTGTCCGTGCTGGCGAACGGCAGGTGCGGCGCCTTCTTGAACAGGACCGCGATCTCGGTGACCCGCCGGGGCAGGCGTTTGCCGGTCCGCAGGTAGAACGGGACCCCCGCCCAACGCCGGGTTTCGACGCCCAGCCGCACCGCGGCGTAGGTCTCGGTCCGGGAGTCGTCGGGCACGTCCTTCTCGTCGAGGTAGCCGGCCACCCGTTGCCCGGCCAACCACCCCTGCTCGTACTGGCCGCGGATCGCGCCGTGCTCGAGGTCTTCCGGCAGCGAGATCGCCCCGAGCACCTTGCGCTTCTCGATGCGGAGCGCCTCGGCGTCGAAGGAGACCGGTTCCTCCATGGCGGTGAGCGCGAGGAGCTGGAGCATGTGGTTCTGGAGAACGTCCCGGGCGGCGCCGGCGCTGTCGTAGAAGCCGGCTCGGCCGCCGATGCCGACGTCCTCGGCCATGGTGAACTGCACGGAGTCGACGAAATGGGAGTTCCACAGGGGCTCGAACAGCGTGTTGGCGAACCGGAGCGCCAGCAGGTTCTGCACCGTCTCTTTGCCCAGATAGTGGTCGATCCGGAAGACGTCCTGCACGCCGAAGACGGAGTCGACGAGCTGGTTGAGCTCTCGCGAGGAGTCGAGATCGTGGCCGAACGGCTTCTCGACGACCACCCGGCGCCACCCGCCGCCCCGGCGGTTGTCCGCCAGCCCGGTGCGGGCCAGTTGCTTGAGGACCACCGGGAACGCGGCTGGTGGGATCGACAGGTAGAACGCGGCGTTCCCGGCGATGCCGTGGCTCTCCTCCAGCGAACGGAGGGTTTCGGCCAGGGTGTCGAAGCCCGCGTCATCCTCGAACGAGCCGGGGACGAAGCGCACGCTGTCGGCGATCCGCTGCCAGACGTCCTCGCGGAACTCGGTCCGTGCGTACTGCGCCGCCGAATCCCGGGCCAGGTCCGCGAAGTCGCCGTGATCCCAGTCCCGCCGGGCGAACCCGAGCAGGACGAAGCCCGGTGGTAGCAGGCCACGGTTCCCCAGGTCGTACACCGCGGGGATGAGCTTTTTCCGGGCGAGGTCCCCGGTCACGCCGAACACGACGATGGCGCAGGGGTCGGGGACCCTGGGCAGCCGCCGGTCCCGGGGGTCCCTTAGCGGATTCACCGGTCGCTGGCCGCTCGCCGCCGGCCCACTGGCGCCCGCCTGCGCGGCTCCGACCGGCAGGTCGCTCACCGGCAGGTCGCTCACCGGTTCCGGTCCGGCCGGGCTCATGCCGCACCGAGGAGCTGCTCGAGGAGCTGCTCGAGGCCGGCCGCCCGGTCCAGCAGATGCAGCCGGAGCAGCGGACGATGCCGGCTGGACAGGGCTTGCCGGTCCCCGAGAGCCTGGGCTTGCTGGAGCTTGCCGAACGAGAACGGTCTTCCGGGGATGGCGAGGTCGTCGGCCACGACACCGCTGATCTGCAGGAAGGCCCCGACTGCGGGCCCACCCTTGTGGAACTGCCCGGTCGAATGCAGGAAACGCGGTGCCCAGCCGAAGGTCACCGGGTGCGGCAGCCGGGCGGCCAGCGCCCCCCGGACCTGCGCGGCGGCAGCGTCGGCGAAACGGTCGAGATAGGCCATGACCGCTAGATAGCCCCGGTCCGGAACCGTGGCCAGCAGAGCGGTCAGCGCGCCGGCCAGCGACGTCGCCCCGGCGAGCAGGTCCGGGTCGGCGTAGATCGCGACGGCCCGCTCGACGAAGGCGGGGGCCTCGTCGGGCAACTCCCCGTCCCCGGCGGCCTCGAGAACACGGTTGGTGTTGTCCTTGGACTCCTGGACGTTCGGCTGGTCGAACGGGTCGATCCCGAGCAGCCGCCCGGCGAACGCCGTCGCGTACTCCCAGACGAGGAACTGGGCGCCGAGCGGGCCGGACACCGACGTGCCGGCGGTCGGCGGCTCTCCGCCGAGCCGGACCAGATGGCTGTCCGGTTCGGGGCCGGTCCCAGGGGCGTCGGCGGCTTCGACCACGACCGGTAGCAGCCCGGTGCCCCGTTTCCCGGTCGATTCGGCGATCAGTTGCTCGGCCCAGTCCCCGAATCCGACCGGGACCCCCGGGCCGGCCGCACCCGGGACCAGGATGACCTTGTCCCGGCCGAGCCGGGCACCGCCGGCGAGCGTCGCGCCGAGCGACAGGCCCGGATTCCCGTCCGGTCGGGAGAGTGCCGGCAGCACGGTGGCCGCCGCATCCAGCAACTCGACGACCGGGACCCCGGCGAGCGCGGCGGGCACCAGCCCGAACGCCGTGAGCGCGCTGTACCGGCCGCCGACAGACGGATCGGCGTTGATGACCCGGTAGCCGGCCTGGCGGGCCGAACCGTCGAGCGGGGAGTCCGGGTCGGTGACGACGACGAGCCGCTCGACCGGATCGATTCCCGCAGCCCGGAAGGCGGCTTCGAAGAAACGCCGGTGACTGTCGGTCTCCAGCGTCCCGCCGGACTTCGACGAGACGACGACGACCGTGCGGGCCAGCTCGTCGGCCTGCCCGGCGGCGGCGCGGATCTGCCCCGGATCGGTGGTGTCCACGACGACGAGGGGGACGCCGTAGCTGCCTGCGATGACCTCCGGCGCGAGCGACGAGCCACCCATCCCGGCCAGCACGACCCGGTCGACCCCCCGGTCGGCGAGGTCGCGCCGCAGCCCGGCGAGTTCCGGGATCAGGGGTCGGGACGCCGTGGCGCAGTCGAGCCAGCCGAGCCGGTTTGCGGCTTCGGGCTGGGCGTCCGGCCCCCACAGCGTGTCGTCCTTCGCGGCCAGGGCCGCCGGGACACCTTCGGCACCGGCCTGCGTGACCAGTGCGTCGCTCATCGCCTGGAGCTCTCGGTCGTCGACCCGGACGGTCACCGAGCCGGGGTCGCTCACCGGGCGGTCACTTGGCCGGCTTGACGGTGGACGCGGCCTTGGTCTCGGAGCGGAACGCGGACAGCCGGGCGTCGACCGAGCTGATCAGCTCCGCCCAGGACTCGGCGAACTTCGTGACCCCCTCCTCCTCGAGCACCCGCACGACGTCGTCGTATTCGATTCCGAGTCCGGCGAGTCCGGCGAGGGTCGCCTCGGCCTCCGGGTAGTGGCTGCTGATCTGGTTGCCGCGGATCGCGCCGTGGTCGTGCACCGCCTCGATCGTCGACTCCGGCATGGTGTTGACGGTTCCGGGCGCGGCGAGGTCGACCACGTAGCGGGTGTCCTCGTACGCCGGGTCCTTCGTCGAAGTCGACGCCCACAGCGGGCGCTGCGGGCGGGCCCCGGCTCCGGCCAGCGCCGCCCAGCGAGGTTCGGCGAAGACCTTCTCGTATTCGCGGTAGGCGAGCCGGGTGTTCGCGATGGCGGCCTGGCCGCGCAACGCCTTCGCCTCCTTGGAGCCCAACTTGTCGAGGCGGGCGTCGACCTCGGTGTCGACCCGGGAGACGAAGAACGACGCGACCGACGTGATCCCGTGCAGGTCGTGGCCGGCCTTCTGCGCCCGCTCGAGGCCGTCGAGGAACGCCGCCATGACTTCCCGGTAGCGCGCGAGCGAGAAGATCAGCGTCACGTTGACGCTGATCCCCTCGGCGAGGGCCTGGCTGATCGCGGGCAGCCCGGGCCGGGTCGCGGGGATCTTGATGAAGGCGTTCGGCCGGTCGACGAGCCACCACAGGGCCCGCGCCTCGGCGATCGTGGTCTCGGTCTGATCCGCGATCCGCGGATCGACCTCGAGCGAGACCCGGCCGTCGAGACCGTCGCTCGCGTCGTAGACCGGGCGCAGCACGTCGCAGGCGCGCCGGACGTCGGTCGCGGTGAGCGAGCGCAGCGCCTCGCCGATGTCGACCCCCCGGCGGGCCAGGTCCAGGAGCTGGTCGTCGTAGACGTCGCTGCCGGAGATCGCCTTGTCGAAGATGGTCGGGTTGGTAGTCACCCCGACGACGTGGCGGTCCCGCACGAGTTGCGCCAGGTTGCCGGAGTCGAGCCGGGCCCGGGACAGGTCGTCGAGCCACACCGCGACGCCGAGCTCGGTTAGCGCTGCCAGCGGATCCGTCATGTCCACTCCCTACTAGTTGCCGGTCGTCTCCCCGTGCTCCGCACCAACCTTGGAAAGGCTGGCGTGCGCCGCGGCGACGACCCGGTCGGGCGTGAGCCCGAACTGCTCGTAGAGGATCTCGGCCGCGGCTGACGCGCCGTAGTGCTCGATGCTGAGGATCTCCCCGTCGTCACCGACCAGTTCGCGCCAGCCGAATCCGACCGCCGCTTCCACCGATACCCGCGTCCGGACCGCGGGCGGGAGCACGGTCTGCCGGTACGCCTGGTCCTGCTCGAAGAACCACTCCCGGCAGGGCAACGACACGACCCGGGTCGGGATGCCGTCGGCCTCGAGCCGTTCCCGTGCGGCGACCGCGAGATGCACCTCGCTGCCGGTGCCGATGAGGATGACCCGGGGGATCCCGGTGCTCGCCTCGGCCAGCACGTAGCCGCCGCGGGCGACGCCTTCGACCGAGCCGTGCACCGTCCGGTCGAGGACCGGGAGGTTCTGCCGGGAGAGGCAGAGTCCGGCGGGGCCGCCACGGCGTTCGAGGATGGTCCGCCAGGCGACGACGGTTTCGGTGGCGTCCGCCGGCCGGACCACGTCGAGTCCGGGCATCGCCCGAAGGGCGGCCAGCTGCTCGATCGGCTGGTGCGTCGGGCCGTCCTCGCCGAGCCCGATCGAGTCGTGGGTCCAGACGTAGACGACCGGAAGTTTCATCAGCGCCGCGAGCCGGACCGCCGGCCGCATGTAGTCGCTGAAGACGAAGAACGTCGCGCCGAAGGGCCGGGTCGGCCCGTGCAGCGCGATCCCGTTGAGCGTCGATCCCATCGCGTGCTCGCGGATCCCGAAGTGGACGTAGCGCCCGTTCGGTATGTCCGGCAGGAACGCCTGCTCGCTCTCGATCTCGGTGCTGTTCGACTCGGTGAGGTCGGCGGAGCCGCCCCAGAGTTCCGGCAGCTGCGGGGCGACGGCGTTGAGCACCTTCCCGGACGCCTTGCGGGTCGACACCGAGCCGCCCGGGGGGAAGGTCGGCAGCTTCGCGTCCCAGCCGTCGGGTAGCCGTCCGGCGAGCATCCGCTCGAGGTCGTCGGCCCGGCCGGGGTTCTTCGCCTTCCACGCCTGGAATCGCTCCTCCCAGGCGGCGTGCAGCGCCCGGCCACGGTCCACGACCTCGCGGGCCCGGGCCAGGACGTCTTCGGGCACCCAGAAGGTCCGGTCGGGATCCATCCCCATGACCTTCTTCGTCGCCGCGACCTCGTCGGCTCCGAGCGCCGCACCGTGCGCCTTGCCGGTGTTCTGCGCATGCGGCGCCGGGTAGGCGATGATCGAGCGCACCGCCACGAGCGACGGCCGGCCGGTTTCGTCGCGGGCCTTGGTCAGGGCGGCGTCCAGGGCGTTGACGTCCTCGGAGTGCTCGACCCGTTGGGTGTGCCAGCCGTAGGCGGCGTAGCGGGCACAGACGTCTTCGCTGAACGCCACCTTGGTGTCGCCGTCGATGGAGATGTGGTTGTCGTCGTAGAGCAGGACCAGGTTCCCGAGCCGCTGGTGCCCGGCCAGACTGGCCGCCTCGGCCTGAACGCCTTCTTCCATGTCACCGTCGGAGGAGAAGGCCCAGATCGTGTGGTCGAAGACGCTCCGACCGGCCGGGGCGTCGGGGTCGAACAGCGCCCGCTCCCGCCGGGCCGCCATCGCCATGCCCACCGCGTTGCCGATGCCCTGACCGAGCGGCCCGGTCGTCGTCTCGACACCGAGCGTGTGGCCATGCTCGGGATGGCCCGGGGTGCGGCTGCCCCACTGCCGGTAGAGCTTGAGGTCCTCGAGGGTCAGCCCGTAACCGGACAGGTAGAGCTGGATGTAGAGGGTCAGCGAGGAATGGCCGCAGGACAGCACGAACCGGTCGCGGCCGAGCCATTGCGGATCGGTCGGGTCGTGGCGGAGCAGCCGCTGGAACAGTAGGAACGCGGCCGGTGCGAGGCTCATCGCGGTGCCGGGGTGCCCCGAACCGGCTGCCTCCACCGCGTCCATCGCGAGCCCGCGCACGACGTCGACCGCGCGCCGGTCGGTGTCGGTCCACTCCAACGAGGGTGAGGTTTTCGACGTGGTGCTCACCGTCGGCTGAACTCCTCTCCACGGCCGGGTCGGGCCGGCTCCGGTCCCGCTGCGAGCCTAGCGGCGCCGACCGGTACGTGCCGCCGGATCCACCGGTCCGGGGTCGCGCAGCGGCCCGGCTACCATGACGCCGACACCGAGTCCGAAGTCCGTGCCCGCGAGGTGACTGCTCCGCGTGACGCTCGTCAGCTCCGCCGCCGTCCCGGGGGTGCTCGGTCCGGCCCCGGCCGCCAGCCGCGGGCCGATGGCGGTCGTCCGGTCCTACCTGGCGTTGACCAAGCCGCGGATCATCGAGTTGCTGCTGGTCACGACCGTCCCGGCCATGGTCCTGGCCGCGAAGGGCCTGCCGCACTGGGGACTGCTGGCGGCGACGCTGGCCGGTGGGACGCTAGCCGCGGGCAGCGCGAACACGATCAACTGTTACGCCGACCGCGACATCGACGCCCTGATGGCCCGCACCCGGCAGCGGCCGATGGTCCGGGCGGAGGTCAGCCCGGCGGCGGCGCTGCGCTTCGGGATCGGGCTCGGCGTGGCCGCCACCCTGCTGCTCGGGCTGGTCGTGAACTGGCCGTCGGCTCTGCTCGCCGACGGGGCCATCGGCTTCTACGTCTTCGTCTACACGCTCGGCCTCAAGCGCCGCACCCCGTCGAACATCGTGATCGGCGGGGCGGCCGGCTGCTTCCCGGTGCTCATCGGATGGTCCGCGGTCACCGGCACCGTCGGCTGGCCGGCGGTCGTGCTGTTCGCGATCGTCTTCTTCTGGACCCCGCCGCATTTCTGGGCGTTGGCCATGCGTTTCAAGGACGACTACGCGGCGGCCGGGGTGCCGATGCTCCCGGTGGTCGCGGCGCCGGCCGTCGTCGCCCGCAAGATCCTCGGCTACTCGTACGCGATGGTCGCCGCGTCGCTCGTGCTGATCCCGCTCGGCGGCGGTCCGGTCTACGCGGCCGCCGCGGTCCTGCTCGGCGTGCTCTTCCTGGTCGAGGCGCACCGGTTGTTGCACCGGGTGCGGGCGGGGGCCGGGGCGTCGGTGGCGATGCGGCTGTTCCACTTCTCGATCACGTATCTGTTCCTACTGTCCTGCGCGATCGCGGCTGGTCAGTTCCTTCGCTGACCTTCACTTTAACGGCGCTTCCGGGTTCTGCGTGGGTCTCTGAGCGGTGATCACGTCGTCGGCGGGATGATTCCGGGATGCGCGATACCGAGTTGTACCGGCATCTGTTGGGTGTGGTCGCCCCGTGGGAGGTGAGCCGG